>OGGH01000003.1_pt1 | contig 248222 bp, 224 predicted proteins | sample 1571161 | NCBI WGS metagenome assembly OGGH01 (sample SAMEA2582053, study PRJEB24529) | metagenome | biome: Human gut stool | place: China | collected 2011 | reverse complement strand
ATTCCTCGGGAGTCTTGCCCTTCTTCTGCTCTTCATAGCAGGCCTTGGCGGTGGCGAGGGAGTGGTTGCCGTCGCCGACGGCGAACAGCAGGGGCGCGACGCCGGAGACGCCGTACTTGCTCTTCATCGCCTCGTCGGAGGTGAGGCCGGTCAGCGCGTCGGCGACTGCGTCGATCTGCGCAGCGGAGAGCTTGTAGCCCTTGATATGGCCGCCGTTTTCCATCAGGTCGAAGTCATAGACGCTCTCCATCTTGTCGGCCGCGGCGGTCAGGGGCTCGATGACGGTCTTCTCGGGGTCGTCAATGAGCAGCATGACGTGGGGCAGCTCGATGGGGGCGTTGCGGCGCACGCGGGCGCGCGGGGGGATACGGTCGAGCACGGTGCCCTCAGTCGCGCGGATCAGCGCGCCGGAGCCGGGGGTGAAGTCGTACTGGTCGAGGTCGACCATACCGATGAGGCCGTGACGGATCTTACCGTCGCTCTGGCCGCGCTCGATGTAGATGAGGGAGTCCTTGAGCGTCTCGAAGATGCCCTCTTCGAGGTACTTGCTCATCGAGGCGTTGATGTCGGCGATGAACTCGTCGACGTTGGGGGCCTTCAGGTTGGCCTCGGGCAGGATGAGGCGCAGGGTGGAAGGCGCGTCGCCGACGGTCTTCTCCACGCGCTCCCAGTACTCGGGCTCAGAGGTGAACTGGTCGCATGCGACGACCGCCCACTTGCTCATATCGACATCCTTCTTGGGCAGCAGAATGTCGGAAGGATAAAAGCCAAGTTTGGAAAACTTTTCGTTCATGGTGATTCCTCCGTTATTTGTTTGATAAGCGGAACGCAGGGTGCTCCGCTGGTGCGATTGTAAAACAAATTATACAATAGCCCACGCGGAAAAAGCAATGGAGAAAGTGAAAAAATGTCCAAAAGCGCTTTATGGAAATGCCATGATAGAGCGCTTCGCGGCCCGCTTGCTTGACGAACGCCCCGCGGCATGATATTCTAACAAACTATGCGGAAAAATACGAAAGATTCAGGTGATGATTTTGGATAAGCGCGCAGATCTGAGACACGGGGACGTCAAAAAGCTGCTCTTTTCGCTCTCCGTGCCGACGATCACCTCGCAGATCGTCAACATGCTCTACAATCTGGTCGACCGCGTGTTCATCGGCCACATGCAGCCCGCCGAGACCGTCGGAAAACTCGCGCTGACGGGCGTTGGCGTATGCCTGCCGATCATCATGGTTATTTCGGCGTTCGCGTCGCTCATGGCCATCGGCGGCGCGCCGCGCGCCTCGATCGCCGAGGGCGCAGGCGAGAGCGAAAAATCCGAGCGCATCATGGGAAACTGTCTGACGATGCTTGTGATCACGGCGCTGGTGCTGACGGTGCTGTTCGAGTCCTTTGCCGAGCCGCTTTTACTGATGTTCGGCGCGAGCGAGAACACCATCGGTTACGCGCTCGACTATATGCGAATCTACGCCCTCGGCACGATCTTCGTGCAGCTGACACTTGGCATGAACGCCTACATCACGGCACAGGGCTTCGCCACCGTGAGCATGAAGACGGTGCTCATTGGCGCGCTCTTAAATACGGCTCTCGACCCGCTGTTCATCTTCGTGCTCGGTCTCGGCGTGCGCGGCGCGGCGCTGGCGACGGTGATCTCGCAGGCAGTGTCGGCCGTGTGGGTGATGACGTTCCTCACGGGAAAGAAGACGCGCTGGTACTTAAAGCGCGAGAACCTGCACGTGGACGCGAAGATCGTGCTGCCGTGTATCGCGCTGGGACTTTCCCCGTTTGTGATGCAGTCGACGGAGAGCCTCATCGCCATCTGCTTCAACTCATCTCTCCTGCGCTACGGCGGCGACATGGCCGTCGGCACGATGACAGTGCTGACGAGCATCATGCAGTTTTCGAACATGCCGCTTCAGGGCTTGACACAGGGCGCACAGCCCATCGTGAGCTACAACTTCGGCGCAAAGAACGCCCAGCGCGTGCGCGACGCCTACTTCTGCCTGCTGCGCGCGTGCTTTACTTATTCAATGGCCATCTGGCTTCTGGTCGAGCTCTTCCCGCGCGCGTTCATCCTGATTTTCAATAATGACCCCGCGCTGGTCGAATACGCGGCGTGGGCCGTGCGCATCTACATGGGGTGCAGCGGCATTTTCGGCATCCAGATCGCCTGCCAGCAGACGTTTGTGGCGCTCGGCAACGCGAAGACGTCGCTCTTCCTCGCCGTGTGGCGCAAGATCATCCTGCTCATCCCGCTCATCTATATTCTGCCGCACTTTTTCGCGGACAAGGCGTTCGCGGTGTTCCTGGCCGAGCCCGTGGCGGACTTCGGCGCGGTGGCGCTGACGAGCTTCACATTCTATCGCCAGTTCCGCCGCTCAATGCGCGAGCTGGAAGGTGCGGAAGCGACTGGGGAGCGGTAAAGAAAATTTTTAACGCAAAAATAAAAGGAGAGGGCAAGCCCCTCTCCTTTTATTTTTTACGCCTGGCCGCCGCTTTCCATCGGCTCTTTCTCGCGGAACAGCATCGTGATGCACCAGATGCCGGCAAGGCCGACGAGCGTGTAGATCACGCGGCTGAGCATGCCGATCTGTCCGCCGAAGAGAAAGGCAACGCAGTCAAAGCCGAAAAGGCCCACGCTGCCCCAGTTGAGCGCGCCGATGATAGCAAGTGTCAGCGCGATCTTGTCGATGACCATGAAGTTCCCTCCTTAAAAAGATGGTTTGGTCTTCGGTAGTCTTCCCGTGATGGGCGAAAATATGCGTACGGCGTTTTCTGCGTTGCCCGAAAAAGAAAACTATGATAAAATTAGGAGAAAATATTGATAACTTTAAGAGAGAAAAAGGGGGAAGGACGCTTGCTGCACATACTGATGGGACGCGCGCGCACGGGCAAATCCGAGCGCGTGCTGCAAAGGATCGCCGCGCTGGGGGACTCGTCGCAGCAAATCCTGCTCGTGCCGGAGCACGCCTCGCATGTGGCGGAGATGGACCTGTGCCGTGTTTGCGGCGACACCGCGTCGCGCCATGCCGAGGCATTGACGTTCAAGCTGCTCGCCTCGCGCGTGCTGAGCATCTGCGGCGGCAGCGCGGACGTGACGCTCGATTCGGGCGGAAAGCTCCTGACGCTCCAGCGTACGCTCACGGAGCTTGCGCCGGTGCTCAAGGTCTACAAGCGCCCGTCGCAGCGCGCGGCATTTTTGGAGAGCCTGCTCGCCGTGATGGAGGAATTGCAGGCCTACGCCGTATCGCCCGAGCAGCTATCCGAGAGCGTAGCGCAGATCGAGGGCGAGAGCGGCGACAAGCTGCGCGACCTTTCTCTTATCTACGGCATTTACCTCAGCAAGCTCCACGCACCGGGGCACGACGCGCGCGATGTGCTTGAAAAGCTGGAGAAAAACCTCGAAGCGTCGGGATATATTGACAATAAAGACATTTTCCTCGACGGTTTTTCGTATTTTACGGGGCGTGAGCTGCGCATTCTGCGTATCCTGCTGCGGCGCGCGAAGAGCGTGACCGTCACGCTCCTTGGCGACACGCAGGACCGCGAGCTCTTTTCCGAGAGCCTGCGCGTGCGCGAGCGGCTGTACGCGCTCGCGCGCGATGCCGGCGTCGCATGCGAGGAGAAAATTCTTCCGCAGGGCGAGGTGCGCGGCGCGCTCGACCATATCGAGCGCTGCTTTTTCGGCGCGGCGGACGAATTTACCCAGCCGACCGACACCGTCGCGCTCTATGAGGCGGGCAGCGCGTACAGTGAGTGCGAGTGGGTCGCGTCGCAGGTTTTACAGCTCGTGCGCAAGCAGGGCTACCGCTACCGCGAGATCACCGTCACGGCGCGCGATCTCGACTCCTACGCGGGCGCAATCGAAAACGTGTTTGCCCGCTACGGCATCCCGCTCTATTATGCCCACCGCAGCGATATTTTGAAAAGTCCCGTGCTGACGCTGCTGCTCGGCGCGCTCGACGCCGCGAGCGGAGGCTTTGAGTATGAGGATGTGTTCCGCTGCCTCAAGACCGGCCTCGCCGGCCTCAGCATGGCGGAATGCGACATTCTGGAAAATTATGCGCTCAAGTGGGAGATCCGCGGCGCGATGTGGACGCGCGAGACGCCCTGGTCGGCGCATCCCGACGGCTACGGCGAAGAATGGACGGACGAGGCAAGGGCGCGGCTCAAGACGGTCAACGCACTGCGCGAGCGTGTGCAGGGGCCGTTTGCGCGCCTAAAAAAAGGCGTGGGCGGCAGCGGCGAGGCCGAGCAGAAGGTGCGCGCGCTGTACGGCTATTTGGAGGAGATCAAACTTCCGGAGGTCTTGCAGACGCAGACCGAGCAGCTTTTCGCCGCGGGCGAGGCCCAGCGCGCCGAGGAAACGGCGCAGCTGTGGGGCATTCTTTGCGGTGTGCTCGACCAGTTTGTGGAAATCCTGGGCGACGCGATCCTCGACGCCGAGGAGTTTGCGAGTCTGATGCGCCTTGTGCTGACGCAGTACAGCGTGGGCACGATCCCCGTGACGCTCGACGCGGTAAACCTGTGCGAAATGACGCGAAACGACCGCCACACGGTGCGCGCGCTGTTCCTGCTCGGCGCGAACGACGGCGTGCTGCCTGCGGCGGAGAACCGCGGCGGCGTGCTGCGCGACGAGGACCGCGAGGCGCTCGAGAGGCAGCAAATCTTCCTCGCGCCGCACGGGATGGAGCAGTTTCATCTGGAAATTCAGAATCTTTACGCCGCGCTGGCCCAGCCGACGGAAAAGCTGACGGTGTCCTATCCCATTTCGGACGGAAAGGGCGCGGAGAAGCGGCCATCGTTCGTCATCGGGCGCATCGCGCGTCTGCTGCCGTCGATCAGCGTCGAAACAGAGAGCGCTGACAAGGAATATCGCCTGTCAGCAAAGTCGACGGCGCTCGAGTATGCGGGCGAGCATATCGGCGGCGCGCTGTGGCAGTATTTTGAAGGACAGAGCGACGCGGAGCGTGCGCTTGCCGCGATGAAGGACGCTTCGCGCTATACGCGCGGGCATCTGTCGCGCGACGCGGTGCGCGCGCTCTACGGCGGCGCGGTGACACTGTCCGCCTCGCGCATGGACATGGCGCGCTCATGTCACTTTGCCTATTTCATGCGCTACGGCCTGAAAGCCAGAGAGCGCACGGGCGCGGGCTTTGACGCGCCGCAGATCGGCACGTTCGTGCACGATGTGATGGAGCATACGCTGCGGCAGGCGAAGGAGTGCGGCGGACTGCATACGCTATCGAAGGAGAAGCTGCGCGCGCTCGTGCGCGCGTCGATCGAGGAATACATCGACCGCGTGCTGCCGGACTTGTGCGAAAAAAGCGCGCGCTTCCGTTATCTGTTCAACCGCCTGTGTGCGACGGTCGGGCGCATCATGGACGAGGTGAGCGAGGAGCTGCAAAGCTCCGACTTTGAGCCGCTGGCATTTGAGCTGGAATTTGGTGCGGACGGGCAGCTGCCCGCCATCACGATCCGCGAGGAAAACGGCACGGCGCGCGTTGTCGGCAAGGTCGACCGTGTGGACGGCTGGCTGCACGACGGCAAGCTATATTTGCGCGTCGTGGACTACAAGACGGGCAAGAAGAGCTTTGACCTCGCCGAGCTGCGCTACGGGCTGGGGCTCCAAATGCTGCTCTACCTCTTTACGCTTAAAGAAGAGGGACAGATGCTTTTCGGCGGACACGAGATCGTTCCCGCGGGCGTTCTCTACACGCCCGCGCGCGAGCCGATGCTGCGCTGTGCGCGCGACACGGAGCCCGAAAAGATTGAAAAAGCACTCAAAAAGGAGCTGCGCCGCAGCGGCATAGTGCTCGAGGACCCGGCGGTCCTGCAGGCGATGGAGCACAGCGCGCTCGAATCGCCGTGCTACCTGCCCATCGCGGTGAAAAGGGACGGCGCGGTGACGGGAAGTCTTGCTTCTGCCGAGCAGCTCGGAAAGCTCTCGAAATACGTCGACCATATTTTACATGAAATCACGCAGGAGGTCTTCGCGGGCAACATCGACGCCGACCCCTATGCGCGCACGCCGCAGCAGTCGGCCTGCACATACTGCGAGTTCGCGAGCGCGTGCCACTTTGAAAACGGCTGCGGCAGTGACCGTATGGAATACATCAAAGCGACGAAAAACGACGAATTCTGGCAGTACATCGACGAGGTGAACGGAGAGGGGGCGCACGAAAATGGCTGAAAAGCTGACAAACGAACAGCAAGCGGCGGTGGACAGCCGCGAGCGCAGTCTGCTCGTCTCCGCGGCGGCGGGCTCGGGCAAGACGAAGGTGCTCGTCGAGAGGCTCTTTTCCTACGTGGAGCGCGAAGGGGCGAATCTCGACGATTTCCTCATCATTACCTACACGCGCGCCGCGGCGAGCGAGCTGCGCGGCAAGATTGCGAAGGCGCTCACCGAGCGCATGGAGCGCGACCCTGGCAACTACCACCTGCGGCAGCAGATGCTGCGCGTCTACCGTGCGGACATCAAGACGGTGGACGCGTTCTGCACCGCGCTTTTGCGCGAAAACTGCCATCTGCTCGGCGAGGACGCGCGCGGGCACGCGCTGCGGCCCGATTTCCGCGTGCTGGACGAGAACGAGGCGCAGGTGCTGCGCGAGCGCGTGCTCGCGCGCACGCTGGACGATTTTTACGACTGTCTGACGCCCGGAGGCACACTGCTGGCCGACACGCTCGGCGCGGGGCGCGACGACAGCGCGCTTGAGGACTTAGTGCTCGAGCTGCACGCAAAATTGCAGGCGCAGCCGTATGAGGACAAATGGCTCGAGGCGCAGCGCGCGTTTTGGCGCGCCGTGCCGGATAAGATCGAGGACACGCCCTATGGAAAAATTCTGCTCAATGAGGTGCGGCGCAAGGCGCGCCACTGCAAAAACCTTTTGCAGCGCGCGGCGCAGGAGATGTGCGCGAATGACGCGCTGAACCAGAAGTATGCGCCCGCGTTCCTCGACGCGTCCTACCAGCTTGAAGCGCTGGAGGGGAAGACCGCAGAGGGCTGGGACGCCGCGCGCGGCGTGACCATCGCGTTTCCGCGCCTCGCCGCGGTGAAGGACAGCGACGGCGGCGAGATGAAAGCGCGCATGAAAAGCCTGTGGGACAACTGCAAGGAGACCGTCAAGGGCTTTGCCGAGATTTTTTCCGCCTCGTCCGACGAGGCGGTGGAGGACCTGCGCACGATGGCGAGCGCAATGCTCGCGCTCATCGACCTGACGGCGGACTTTTCCCGCCGGTACAACGAGGAAAAACGGCGGCGGAATTCTGCTGACTTCTCCGATCAGGAGCACGAGGCCATCCGCCTTCTCATTGGAGAGGACGGCGCGCCGACAGAGCTTGCGCGCATCGTCAGCGCGCGCTACCGCGAGATCATGGTGGACGAGTATCAGGACACCAACGAGGTGCAGAACCGCATTTTTGACGCAATTTCTTGTAAAGGAGAAAACCTTTTCACTGTTGGCGATGTCAAGCAGAGCATCTATCGCTTCCGCCTAGCCGACCCGCGTATTTTTTTGCAGCATTATAACACCTGGCCGCCGCTTGAGGACGCAGAGGAGCACGACAGCGCGAAGCTGCTGCTCTCGCGCAACTTCCGTTCGCGCAAAGAAGTGCTGGATGCGACGAATTTTATCTTCTGCAATATTCTTTCCGAGGAAATGGGTGAGCTCGACTACGGCGCGGATGAAATGCTGCGCCTCGGCGCGAATTATGTCGAATCGAGCGCGTGCGGCGCGGAGTTCCATCTGCTCGATCTGCCGACGCAGACGGGCGAGCAGCGCGTGCGCGCAAGCGAGGCTGAGGCCGCGTTCGTCGCGGACTATATCAGCAATATGCTGACAAGTGAATTTCCTATACAGGATGACAAAACAAAAGAGCTGCGGCCCGTGTGCGAGGAGGACATCGTCATATTGATGCGCTCGCCGAGCACGCGCCTTTTGGACTATCGCCGCGCGCTGGAAGCGCGCGGCCTCCACTGCGCCGCTGACGCGGGTGAGGACTTTTTTGCCTCGATGGAGATCGCAGTGCTGTTCGCGCTCTTGCAGGTCATCGACAATCCGCGGCAGGACGTGCCGCTCATTGCCGTGCTGCGCTCTCCGCTCTTCGGCTTTACACCCGATGAGCTCGCGGCGATCCGCGCGCGGCAGCGCACGGGTGACTTCTACGATGCGCTGCTTTTGAGTGAGGACATCCACAGCAGAGAATTTCTCAATACGCTGGACGCTTTGCGCAACAGCGCGGCGCACCTGAGCGTGCGCGAGCTGCTGAGTGAAATTTACCGCCGGTGCAATGTGCTCGGCATCTTCGGCGCGATGCGTCGTGGGGCGGAGCGCAAGGAAAATCTGCTCGCGTTTTTGGAGCTCAGCGAAGACTACGCGCGCTCGGGGCGGCAGGGGCTTTTCGATTTTGTGCGCACGCTGCGCGAGCAGCTTGCCGAAGGCGAGGCGGGTTCGATGCAGACCACGCACGCCTCTACGGGCGTTCGTATCATGTCGATCCACAAGTCGAAGGGCCTCGAATTTCCGGTCGTGATCCTCTCGGACCTCGCGCGTCGCTTCAGCAATATGGACTTTTTGAGTTCGGTGCTCGTGCACCCGCAGCTCGGGCTGGGGCCGGTGTGCGTGGACACGCAAAGGCACATCCAGTACCCGACGGTCGCACGGCAGGCGCTCGAGCGCACGCTGCGGCGCGAGGCGAAGGCCGAGGAGCTGCGTGTGCTGTACGTTGCGATGACGCGCGCGAAGGAAAAGCTCGTCATGGTGCACACGCAGGCAAACGCGAAAAGCCGCGTCGCCGACCTTCTGGCGCTGAGCGATTGTCCTGTGCTGCCCGAGGCTGTGGACAGCGGCAAGTGCATGGGCGACTGGATCATGCTGCCGCTTTTGCAGCGCAGCGAAGCGGCGTCCCTGCGCGAGCTTGCGGGGCAGAATGGCGAGGGGAGCTTCTATGCTGACGAAACGCCGTGGACGGTGCGTGTGCACGACGGTTTGAGCTTTGTGACGCCGCAGCAGCGGCCCGATGACGCGCCGGTGGATGCCGCGCCGCCGAAGGATGAGCTGCCGGTGGATTTTGCTGCGCTGTCGTACCGCTACCCCTACGCGGGGCAGACGGCCTTTCCCGCCAAGCTGACGGCCACGCAGCTCAAGGGCCGCGCGCTGGACGAGGAGATATCCGAAAATACAACGCTCCCACCGCGGCTGCGCAGCCTATATAAACCAAAATTCCTTGCGGGCGAAACGACGCTCACGGGTGCGGAGCGGGGCACGGCGCTGCACCTTGTGATGCAGGACCTTGACTTTTTCTGCGAAGCAAGCGAGCAGAGCGTGCGTGAGCAGGTCGAAAAGCTCAGAGCGCAGCGCAAGCTGACCGACAAGCAGGCAAGCGCCGTCGATGTGCGCGCGATCGTCCGATTTTTGCGAAGTGATCTTGCCGCGCGCATTCGCAAGAATGCGCAGACGGTGCGGCGCGAGTACCGCTTCTCGCTGCTGCGGCCGGTGCGGGACTTTGCCACGCTGGACGCCGACGACGCGGTGCTGCTGCAGGGCGTGGTAGACTGCTTTTTTGAAGAGAACGGCGAGCTTGTGGTCGTGGACTTCAAGACTGACCGCATCGGAAGAACACAGATCGAAGAACGAGCTGAGCACTACCGCCCTCAGCTCGAGGCATACTCCATGGCCCTTATGCGCGTGATGGGCAAAAAGGTCAGGGAAAAGGTGCTGTATTTTTTCTCGGTCGGCGAAGAAAAGGTGCTGTGAATACATAAAAACACCCTCCGCGGGAAATCCGCGGAGGGTGTTTTACAAGATTTGCTCACACGATAAAATGCTCTAAGATCAGCACTGTCGCGCAGCAGACGAGCGAGACGGGGAGAAGTCCCAGTCCGCACCAGGCGGCGACGATGCCGATGACCATGGCCGCCGCGCCCGCGATGGGCGACTGCGTGGCGTTCATGATGGCGGGGAACGTCATCACCGCGAGCGTGACGTAGGGCACGTAGAAGAGAAACGAGCGCAGGAAGGGATTCTGGATCGGCTTGCGGATCAGCGTGAGCGGCAGGACGCGGATGAGATAGGTCGTGGCCGCCATGACGAAAAGATATAAATACGTTTTCATGCGACGAGATCATCCTCCTTGTGCGGGAACAGAATGGCGGCGGCAGCAGAGATCACGATGGTCAAGACCAGGATGCGCATGCCCTCGGACAGCTCGCGCGTGAACGGCAAAACGCTTGCAAGAAGCGAGCAGAGAAAGCTCACGCCGATGCAGCCGAGCACGATGCGGTTCTGCTTGCCGACGGGGATGATGATGGCGAGAAACATGCCAAACAGCATCACGGAGCAACCGCTGACGGCCCAGACGGGCATGAGATTCCCCATCAGCACGCCGAGCACGGTGCCGATGCTCCAGCCCGGCATGGCCGCGCACATGGTGCCGAAGTAATACCACACCTCAAGATACCCAGGCTGCGCGATGGCGAGGCCAAAGATCTCATCCGTCAGGTCATAGGCGATGAGGAGCCGCCAGGGAAGCGGCGTATCGGGCGAGAGACGCTGGCTGAGCGCACAGCTCATCAGAAGATAGCGCGCGTTGACGACCAGCATCATCAGCGCCATGGCCCAGAGGCCGGAGTCGGCGGCGATGATGGTGATGCCGCCGTATTCACCCGACGAGGCGTTGTTCAAAAAGCTCAGCAAAAAACCCTGAAAAATGCTCAGGTGCGCGTTGTGCGCGCTGATGCCGATGCCGAAGCTGACAGCAAAATAACCAAGCCCAATGGGGATGCCGTCGCGCAGTCCCCGCAGGAAATGTTTTTTCGACATAATTCTGATGTTCCTTTACTTCCAATCATCCGTGCGCAAGGCGCGCAAATGCCATTATACGACTGAAAACGGCAGAAGTAAAGAGAAATTGCATAACGAGCGTTAAAAAATTGACGATGAAATTAGGGAAAAGTGCTAAGGAAGAGAAAAGCGCGGAGAGGATCAAAAATTTCTCTTGCAATTTGACACAAAGCGTGGTAATATCCTATATGGCTTTTTTAGAAAAGTACATTTGGATCAGAAAGAGGTGAACACGAGCAATGAAGGAAGGAATCCATCCCAATTATCAGCAGACTACTATTACTTGCGCCTGCGGTAATGTGATTGAGACAGGTTCTACCAAGCAGAACATCAAGGTAGAAGTGTGCTCTAAGTGTCACCCCTTCTTCACTGGTAAGCAGAAGCTGGTCGATACCGGCGGCCGCGTTGCCAAGTTCAACAAGAAGTTCGGCCTGAACTAATTCAATCACAAAAGCAGCTCTGCTACGGCAGAGCTGCTTTTTTCTGCTTTTTTGGAACGCTCAGTTTTGCCCGTCGGGATATTCGACGATGAAGGGGAGCGGCTCACTGAGACTTTGGTCGAGGTAGTTTATCTCCTCGTAGCTGTCGCCGCCTGCAATGGCGCGCACCTGGAAGAGGCGGACGCGCAGTACGGTGTCGTCCGCAAGGTTGACGACAAGCTCGCAGACGAGCGGCGTTGCCCCGAGCGGGAGCGTGAAAGCTTCCGATTCGCTGCTGGAGGCATAGGCGAGGTCATAGTACGACACGCCCTCTATGACGGATGCGCCCACGGCTTCGGCGCTGTCATCGCCGACATAGGTGACGGCGCTGCCATCGCTGTACGATGCTTCGAGCGGCACGCGCCTGAGCAGCTGATTGGCGCACGTGTATTCAAGACACGCGCTGCGGATGGACACATCGGACAGCGCGCCGAGCGAGATGGTGCCGAGCGGGATGCCGGCATTGCCCGGCGTGAACTGGTACTGCCATTTGCTGCCGGCCTGACGCTCGTAGGAGATGGGGGATAGAAAGCTTTTGAGCTGCGGCTGATACTGGGATTTGAGATCATAGATCGTGTCGAGCTCCTGCGACTGTGTCTCACCGTCGTGCTTGAAGTTGACACCAACGCCGAGCTCGTCGCTCAGAGGGACGGTTACACTGCCGTGCAGATACCCGAAGCCATCCTGTGTAAGGTCGGCAGAGTAGCCCGGCCGATAGCTGTCCAGCGGCGAGGAATTGCCATGGTCGGTCACGCCGATGATGACAGTCGTTCCCTCGCTGATTGTCTTTGGCAGCAGGGAAAACGCGATGGTGCATTCCTGCTTTTTAAAATCGACGTTTGTGATCTCGTAATTATACTGCGAAATCAGGCTCGACTCGCGCGTCAAAATGTCCGAGACGTTATTGCTGATGCCGTCGATCTGGCTGGAGAGATTGCTCTGCACGCTGTAGAGCTGGCTGCGAAGGTCATTTACTTGCATGCTGAGCGTGTTGATGCGGTTGTTGTAATGCACGCCGACGGCGATGAGCGCGGCGAGCGCCACGGCCGCACCGCCGATGATCTTCTTGTGCTGTATGCAGAAATCGCGGAAGCTCAGCTTTTCCGCGGGAGCTTTTTCGGCGTTGCTTTGAACCGGCGATTCGGCGGCATCCTGCTCGGGTTTGGCATGCTCCAGACTGAGCAGCTCGTCGACGGAAACGGAGTAGAGCTTAGAGAGTTCGATGAGCTTGCTAAGCTCCGGCTGCGTGGCGCCGCTCTCCCATTTGGAGACGGCTTGGCGCGAGACACCGAGCTTCTCCGCCAGCTCCTCCTGCGACATGCCGCTCGCGCGGCGCAGTTCGTAGAGCTTTTCATATAGTTCCATGAAAGGTTCCTCCTTGGGGAAATGTTGCTGCGTTCGACGCCGTGCACTGCGCCTTTGCAGGAAAAGCATAGCAGGAAAACGGGAGAAAACACCACCAACCGGGCGTTTCTTTTTGTCAACCTGAGGTTGCGTCCACCCTATTTTCACATGAAAGGGGCGGAAATGTCAATGAAAAGCGTTTTTGCCTTTTCTTTTGGCGGAAAATACACTATAATAAAAATGATTTGTACAGCGCCGATTTCGGCGCGATAAGGAGAATCTATGGAAGCATTGAAAGAGAACAGCGCGCCGCGCGACAGGGCGATTTTAGTCGGCCTTTCGTCGCCGCGGCTCGATCGAAAAGAGAATGCCGACGAGGAGAGCCTTGAAGAACTCGGTGCGCTCGTCGAAACGGCGGGCGGCGTCAGCGTCGGCGTGGTTTTACAAACGCTGCCGTCGCCGAACCCGCACACATTCATCGGCGAGGGCAAGGTGGACGAGATCCGCGAGCTGGTAAAGTCGCAGGAGGCGACAATGGTCATCTTCGACAATGACCTCTCGCCCTCGCAGATGCGCGTTCTGTGCGAAGAATTCGGCGTGCAGGTGCTCGACCGCAGCGGCCTCATTCTCGATATCTTCGCCCAGCGGGCGAAGACAAAAGAGGGCCGACTTCAGGTCGAGCTTGCGCAGTATCAATACCTGCTGCCGCGCCTGATCGGTATGTGGACGCATCTGGAGCGTCAGGCGGGCACGTCGGGCAAGGGCCCCATCGGCTCGAAGGGCCCCGGCGAAACGCAGCTTGAGACCGACCGCCGCCACATCCACAGAAAGATCGACAAGCTGAAGGCGGACCTTGAAGAGGTGCGCCGCGTGCGCGCCACGCAGCGCGACCGCCGCAGCAAGAATGAAATTCCCGTCGTCGCCATCGTCGGCTACACGAACGCGGGCAAGTCGACGCTTTTGAACGCGCTGACCGGCGCGGGCATTCCCGCGAATAACCGCCTGTTTGACACGCTGGATACGACGACGCGCCTTCTCACGGTGTCCGACACGCTGGATGTCGTGATCTCCGACACGGTCGGCTTTATCCGCAAGCTGCCGCACCAGCTGGTCGAGGCGTTCAAGGCAACGCTCGAGGAACTCGAATACGCCGATCTTCTGCTGCACGTCATCGACATTTCCGACCCGCACTGGCTCGAGCAGGCGCAGATCGTGGACGAGCTCATCGAAGAGCTCGGCGCGCAGCAAATTCCCTGCCTGCGCGTTTACAACAAGTCCGACCTCTACTTCGGCGATATCCGCCCGCACGGGGAGGACAGCGTCAACATCAGCGCCAAGACCGGCGAGGGCGTGGATGAGCTGCTTGCGCGCATCGACAAGCTCCTCGACAAGGGCACGCGCCGCGTGACGATCCACCTGCCCTATGACAAGGGCGGGCTTCTCGATATGCTCTACCGCGAGGCGAAGGTCGAATCCGTCGAATATGGCGAGACCATCGACATCGTGGCCACCTGCGTGCCGCGCGTCATCGGCCAGGTCAAGGACTATATCGAGGGCTACCGCGAGCCGAAGGAGGACTGGGAGGAATGACGTTTGAAACGACGCGCCTTCTCCTGCGTCCGTGGTGCGAGAGCGACGCGGAGAGCTGCTATCGATACGCGAGGGATCCGTTTGTCGGCCCCGCCGCAGGCTGGCCGGCGCATACGAGCGTGGAGAACTCCCGCGAGATCATCCGAACCGTCCTCTCGGAGCCGGACACGTTTGCAGTCATTTTGAAGGAACGGCCAGACGAGCCTGTCGGCTCCATCGGCGTGTTTCCGACGGAAGCGCCAGAAATCGGGAGTGAGCCGGAAATCGGCTATTGGATCGGCCGCCCGCTCTGGGGTCAGGGGCTTATCCCCGAAGCCGTGCGAGAGCTGCTGAGGTACTGCTTTGAGGATAAAGACGCACAGCGGGTCTGGTGTTCGCACTATGCCGGCAACGAGAAGTCAAAGCGCGTGATCGAAAAGTGTGGCTTTTCTTATCAGCTGACCTGTGAAAGGCCGGCGCTTGTGGACGATGCGCTGCGGCCGACGCTTTTTTACGTTCTCACGAAAGAAAAGTGGGAGAAAACCCGCTGAAAGGAACATTGAAACCATGACAGAGTACCTTGTCCCATACGAGAGCGCGGAGAGCGAGTTTGAAGAAAAGCGCTCGCGCTTCATCAGCCACGTTTTCCTTGCGGAGACCGAGACCGAGGCTCGCGCGCGCATCGACGAGATGAAGAAGAAATACTACGACGCGCGCCACAATTGCTGGTGCTTCGTCCTGCACGACGGCACCGTCCGCTACGGCGACGACGGCGAGCCGCAGGGCACGGCGGGGCAGCCGATGCTCAACGTCTTCCAACGCGAAAACGTCGAAAACGTCGTGTGCATCGTGACGCGCTACTTCGGCGGGATTCTGCTCGGTGCGGGCGGGTTGACGCGCGCCTATGCCAAGGCGGCGAAGGACGCACTTGACAATGCGGGCAAGGCGCGGATGCAGCCGTTTTCCGTGCTGCTGCTCGAATGCCCGTACCCGATGTTCGAGCGCATAAAGCTGCTGATCGAGGGACACGAGGGAAGAATCGAGTCGAGCGATTACGGCGCTGCCGTGACGCTCACGTTTCTTCTGCCTGTGCAGAAGACGGCGGACTTTTCCGCCGCGCTCACGGAGCTCTCCGGCGGACAGCTAAGCGCGGAAGAGGTCGAGCAGCGCTTTCTGCCCGGCGCAAGGGAGTGACGGCATGAGTTTGCGAAGAAAAATCTACGAGGTCATCGAGGTCGCGGACAAGGACGACCGCGACAGTCTCATTTACGACCGCTTCATGCTCGTGTGCATCGCGGCGGTGTGTGCTGGCGGGCGGGTATATCGCGCTGTCGGCGCTCATCATGTTTCAGGTGGAGCCCGACAGCTTTGACACGTTTTTCGACGCCATCTACTGGGCGGTCGTCACGCTGACGACCGTCGGCTATGGCGACATCTATCCGACGAGCGAGATCGGCCGCATCGTGAGCATGATGTCGTCGTTCATGGGAATCGCCATCGTTGCGCTGCCCACCGGTATCATTACGGCTGGCTACATGCGCGAGCTCAGCCGTGAAAAGTGGGACTAAATAGAGAGGGCAGAACCATGGAGATCAGAACAGCAACGATGAACGATCTGGACGCGGTCGCGGCGGTGGAAGCCGAGTGCTTTCCCGTGGCCGAGGCAGCGACAAAAGAGGAATTCGCCGAGCGAATCAAATATTACGGCGACCACTTCTGGCTGATGTTCGAGGGCGACAAGCTCATCGCGTTTCTCGACGGCTTTGTGACGGACGAGCCAGACCTGACCGACGAAATGTACGCGAAAGCATCCATGCACGACGAAAATGGCGCGTGGCAGATGCTCTTCGGTCTGAACACCTTGCCGGAGTACCGGAAAAACGGCTACGCGGGCGAACTGCTCCACCGTGCCGTTGAGGATGCGAGAAAGCAGGGGAGAAAGGGTGCAGTCCTGACCTGCAAACAGCGGCTCGTCGACTACTACGCGAAGTTCTGCTTTGTCGACGAGGGCGTGACAGACAAGTCCGTGCACGGCGGCGTTGTCTGGCACCAGATGCGCATCACATTTTGATCGAGACTGACAGAAAAAGGGAGCACGCGCAAGCGTGCTCCCTTTTTGCGATTTTTATTGCTTTCCCGCGAGGTAGTAGTCGCTTTGGCCCGGATGGTAGAATGGACAGGCGGTCAGCTTGCCGCGCAGGAACGACGCCATCTCGTCCTCATCGAGTTGCTCGTCACAGTAGTAGCTGTCGGACTCTTCATCGTAGCTGTAATAAACGCAGTCCTCGCACAGGCTGATGGACATGAGATCATCTCCCGAAAGAAATTAGTGCTGATACTCGAATTCGAGCTCGTACATGCTGACGATGTCGCCGTCCTTGATGCCAAGGTCCTCAAGCTGCTGGAAAACGCCGTTTTCTCGCAGCATCTTATCAAAGAACATCCGGCTCTCGTAGTCACCGAAGTTGACGTTGCTCATAAGGCGTTCAAGCCACTTGCCCTCGACAATGTAGGTGTTGTCCTCGACGGTGATCTTGAGCGGCTCGCTCGCGTCGATCTTCACGGGCTTGGGAACGTACTCGGGCTCATAGACCGTGACGGGCGGGAGTGTGGAGAGCTTTTCGGCGATCTTGAGCACGAGCTCGCGCGTGCCGGTGTGCGACGCGGCGGACAGGGCGAAGAGGGGATAGCCGAGCGGCTCGACATGCGCGCGCAGCTTTTCGAGCAGGCTTTCGTCCTCCATGATGTCGGTCTTGTTCGCGACGACGATCTGCGGGCGGGTGGCAAGGTCGGGGGAATACTGCGAGAGCTCTGCGTTGATGGCGTCAAAGTCCTCGACCGGGTCGCGGCCCTCGCTGCCCGACACGTCGACGACATGAACGAGCAGGCGGCAGCGGTCGATATGGCGCAGGAAGTCGTGACCAAGGCCCGCGCCCTCGGCTGCGCCCTCGATGATGCCGGGGATGTCGGCCATGACGAAGGAAACGCCCTCGTCGACGTACACGACGCCGAGGTTGGGGTAGAGCGTGGTGAAGTGGTAGTTTGCAATCTTGGGGCGCGCCTTCGACACAACGGAAAGAAGCGTCGACTTGCCGACATTCGGGAAGCCGATGAGGCCGACGTCGGCCAGCAGCTTCAGCTCGAGCACGACATCGTGCTCCTCGCCCTCAAGGCCCGATTTGGCAAAACGGGGCGCCTGACGCGTCGGCGTTGCGAAATGCGCGTTGCCCCAGCCGCCCTTGCCGCCGCGGCAGAGGATGAACGGCTCGGAGTCGGACATATCCTTGATGATCTCGTTCGATTCCGCGTCGCGCACGACGGTGCCGCGCGGCACGCGGATCGTGAGATCCTTGCCCTGCTTGCCGAACTTGCGCGCGCCCTGACCGTCCATGCCGTTGTCGGCGACGTATTTGCGCTTGTAGCGAAAGTCCATCAGCGTGGACATGTTGTCGTCGACAACGAGGACGATGTTGCCGCCGTTGCCGCCGTCGCCGCCGTCGGGGCCGCCCGCGGAGACGTACTTTTCGCGGTGGAACGCCACCGCGCCATTGCCGCCCTTGCCCGCGCGGCAGAAGATGCGCGCCTTATCAATAAAAGATGCTGCCATGTTGGCACCTCCTTGGATTCTTGTTATTCCTGAACAATTAGTGTATCCGTTTTTTGGCGATTCGTCAAGAAAAACGGAACGTTTCACAAAAAAGAAAAAATCGAAAAAAGTTGGGAACTTTTTTGTGCTCCCTTTCGTCAAAGGAAAAGACACAACGGGAAAGGAAGCGGAAACCTTGAAAAGACTGCTTGCATTGATGATGGTCGTCGCCGTAACGGCGGCGCTTTTGGCCTGCACGAAGGGCGGGCGCGATAACGAAGGCGGAAATGACACGCCCAATCCTGAGCCGCAGTACGCCGGCGCGGACACGATGACGCTGCGCGTCGTGGGCGACGGTGAAAACGGTACGCTCATTTTAGCGGGAGAGACGGAGGTCTACGCCCTGCCGCTCGAAGGCGTGACGCTGTACTTAGACGGTGGCAGTGTGTCTGCTTCCGAGATCGAAAGCGGCATGAGCGCCGAGGTCTGGTACACCGGCGGCGTGCAGGAGACATATCCTGCGAAGTTTTCACAGGTGGAGGCCGTGTCGCTTTCGCGCGAGGCGGACCCGAGGTATGACCTCTGCGGCCTCTATTTGCAGGTACTGGAGGATCTGTGGAGCGCGGACGACGGACTCAACGGCGGCGCGGAGCTCGTGAGCGTTGACCTGAGCAAAGCACCCGGCGGGCTGACCGCCGGCGAAAAGGCGGCGATCGCCTATGTGTTTGCGCAGAAGCACGATGTGCAGGGTCTGACGATGACCTTCGACGAGCTGCGCGAGCAGGGCTATCTCACGGGCGAAAAGCTGGAGGGCGGCAGCACGGCCTATTCGTTCACGAACGGCCTGCTCTTCACCATCACGCCGGAGGAGACGCAGGACAACGGCGCGTCCGTCTGCTTCAGCGCCGGAAAGTGGCGCTCGCCGCTCGGCGCGTACTACTTTACAAAGTGTACGGCCTCCCGCGGGGAGGGAAGTTGGGAGTACAGCGTCGGCGCGGAATTGATTTCCTGAGCTACAGCAGATTCTTTAATTCAGACAGCGATTCGACGATCTGGTCGGCCTCGCAGCGCTCCGGAACGGGGCGGCGCGTATGGTTGTACCAGATCGTTTTCATACCCGCGGCCTTGCCGCCGGAAATGTCGGCGGTCAGCGAGTCGCCGATCATCATGCACTCGTCCGCGGCAACATCGGGAAGAAAAGCGCGGCATGCATCGAAAAACGCCTTTTCGGGCTTGCGGTAGCCAAGTGACTCTGAAACGAACACATGGTCAAAATAGGGGAGAAGTCCCGCCATTTCAAGTCGGTTGAGCTGCTGGTCGTGGAAGGCATTGCTCGCCGCGCAGAGGATATATTTTTCCTTGAGGTAGCGGCAGATCTCGTCCGCGCCGTCGACTGGGATGGCCGTCTCGTAGAGGAGGTCCAAAAACCGCTTTTCAAACGCGGCGCCGTCGGCCTGGATGCCGAGGGCCTCGAAGATGCGGTTCCAGCGGAATTCAAAAAGCTGCTGCGTCGTGAGCTCGCCGCGCTCGATCATGAGCCAGAGGCCGTCATTGATGCGCGTGAACGTCGCGTAAGTGGAATCGTCATAGGGGAGACCCCATTCGGCAAAGCCGATGCGCATGGCCTGCTCGGCGCATTTGCCGAAGTCGAGCAGCGTGTCGTCGATATCCATCAAAACTGCCTTGAGCATGAAAAGTGACCTCCTGCGGAAAAGATAAAGAAAAGAGCCCCGAGCATTCGCTCGAGGCTCTTCATTGTGCAATTACTCAGCGGGGTAAACAGAAGCCTGCTTACGATCCTTGCCGAGACGCTCGAAACGGAGCACGCCGCTCTCCTTGGCGTAGAGAGTATCGTCAGAGCCGATACCGACGTTGACGCCCGGATGGATGTGGGTGCCGCGCTGGCGCACAAGAATGTTGCCGGCGAGAACGAACTGACCGTCAGCGCGCTTGGGGCCAAGGCGCTTGGCGTTAGAGTCGCGGCCGTTCTTCGTGGAGCCGCCGCCCTTCTTGTGGGCGAAAAACTGAAGACCGATGTTCAGCATGGTGATTTGCCATCCTTTCTGTAAGATGATCGGAACAGGGGGCTTACGCCTCCATGACTTCGATATTGTCCGGATATTCGCTGTGCAGCTCGGAAAAGAGCAGCATCAAACCCGTTAAAAGAGCCTGACAGGTGCTCTCGTTCGTGGCGGACAGACCGCCGGGGAGCCGGAATTCCACAGCGCCGGAGCGTTCATGGACCTTGACGGAAGCGGCGAGGCCTAAAACATCGTTCACGGTGCTTTCCACAAGGCGGACCGCACTTGTGACTGCCGCGCAGACGATATCACTGCCCTCTTCACTGTAACCGCTGTGGCCCTTAGCATCAAAACCGATGATGCGCTTCCCCTCAGTGAGGAATGTAACAGTGGTCATGCCTTAGACGGAGATCTTGCCGATCTCAACCTTGGTATAAGGCTGACGATGACCCTGACGCTTGTGATAGCCCTTCTTGGCCTTGTACTTGTAGACACGGACCTTCTTGCCCTTGCCGTTCTTAACGACAGTGGCCTCCACCTTCGCGCCCTCCACCACGGGAGTGCCGAACTTGGTGTTTTCGCCGTCAACGATCGCCAAAACCTGATCGAAGGTAACGGCGTCGCCCGCCTCGACGGGGAGCTTCTCAATGAACAGGGTGTCGCCCTCGTTCACAACATACTGCTTACCGCCGGTAACGATGATCGCTTGCATTACTTGCACCTCTTTCCTTAATTACGGACTCGCTGTCGGGGGCGTTCGAAAAGTCTCGAAACCTTCCGAAACTTTAAGCCCATTCAAAGCGGCTGTTCAAGTATAACTTCTGACTTTGAAAAAGTCAATAGGTTTTTGGAAAATTCTCTGTGCAGTTTTGCTCAGGTGCAAAGTGAGTCGCGGCACGTGTGCCGCGAGGAAGCAGCGCCAAAGGCACTGCACGGGTCAAAGGGGATATTCTCTTTCGCAAAAGAGAATATCCCCTTTGGAACCCCAAGAGAAAGACTTTGTATTGTCAGATTGCGGCTTGAAGAACTGCACGCGCTGCGCAATCAGGTGCCTGCTTGATGATGTATCTAAACGATTTGACTTTCTTCTATCTTCGCTGTCGCTTTGCCTGCGTGTCGGAGGTCTTACGCAATTTCCGTCTACTTTGGATTTTATCAATTCTGTTGTTGCCTGCCAAGGCGGCATTGCTGTGCTCGCCGCGATATGCGCACCATCGGTAGACGGCGATTAGGCGGCACTCCTACAAGATCAGCAGAGCGGCAGCGGATAATAGGAGCAGAGGCAAGTCGTATAGCAAAAGCAATGGCGGCGAGCGTTAGCAATGCCGCCACGCAGGTGCTTCCATTCCGGAGGCATAAAGGTCATTCAAGCCCGAGACTGCCGATCAGAACCTTTCTCTTGGGGGTTCAAGGGGGCCATTCTCTTTTGTGAAAGAGAATGGCCCCCTTGTCCGTGTCCCCTGCGCGGCGCGGGGAACACAGAGCAGCACATCGCGCTGCAAGAACTGCAATTTTGCATATAATTGCCCACAATACAAACAATAACTCCGCAAGTTTTATTTGGAAGGAGAGCATTTCAATATGGAAAAGCGAAAAGAATTCTGGCGCGCGCTGCCGTTTGTGATGGCGCTGTTGTTGCTTACCCTCGTGCCGATGCAGAGTGCGTCGGCGCTGTTCGGCAAGGGGAAAGAGGAGGCGAAAGCTGTCGACGGCGCGCCGGTGGCAGAGAACATGGAGATCAAGGTCTACCGCGGCGTCGCGTATGAGGGCGAATTCCGCGCGGTGGACAACGAGGGCGACGAGGTGACCTTTGCCATCGCGCAGGAGCCGAAAAAGGGCATGGTCGCGCTGACGGAGGACGGCCTCGGCTTTGTCTACACGCCTGGCGGCAAGCTGGGGACGGACAGCTTCACCTACACGGCGATCGACGCCTACGGCAACATCTCGCTGCCCGCGACGGTGAGTATCACAATCGAAAAGGCAAATAGCGGCGTCTGCTACGCTGATATGGGCGGCAGCCGTGCGCATACGGCGGCGGTCGATCTTGCCGAGCACGGTGTGTTTGTGGGCGCGAAGATCGGGGACAGCTATTTCTTTGAGCCCGAGCGCACGCTTTCACGTGGTGAATTTGTCGCGATGGCGCTCGCGGCAATGGACGTGAGCGCGGAGGATGTGCAGATGACTGGCTTCTGCGACGATGCGAGCATACCGACCTGGGCGAAGGGCTACGCCGTGAGCGCGCTGAATGCGGGCGTTGTGTCCGGCGTCAGCACGGCGGAGGGCGTTGCCTTTCGCGCGAATGACGCCATTACGCTCAATGAGGCCGCGGTCGTGCTGAACCGGCTGCTTCGCGTGACGGATGTGGACCTCTCGGACTACGACGTGCAGGACGCGGACAACGCCTGGTGCGCACAGGCGGTGGCGAATTTGCAGTCCGTCAGCGTGATCGAGAGTGGGCGTTTTTCCACTGACGAGATGCGCTCGGGCGTGACACGTGCGCAGGCGGCAGAGATCCTCAGCGCGGCGATGACGCTCAAGGACGGACGCGCGGGAAAGGGCGGACTGCTCTCCGGCATTTTCGGCTAAGGGCAAAAAGTGAGAAAAGCGAACAAAAGAGAGCGGTTTTCACGCCGCTCTCTTTTGCTTGTATTTGGGAAAAAGCTGTGGTAAAGTATAAATTAGTATAGTATGGATAAACGGGGACGGCGACGTTCCTTTTAAAAATAAGGAGGAAAACGGTATGCGTATCGTTGTTTTAGCAGGCGGCCTGAGTATGGAGCGCAATGTGTCGCTCTCGAGCGGCAACAAGATCTGCCGCGCGCTGCGTTCGCGCGGGCATCAGGCCATTCTGGTGGATATGTTCATGGGCTTTGAGGACTACGATGGTAAGCTCGAAGATGTTTTCGACGCACCGGACGGCTTCTGCGGCGACTATTCCGTCGCCGAGGCGGAGCCCGACCTCGCCGCCGTGCGCGCGAGCCGCAAGGACCAGAGCAAGAGCCTTTTCGGTCCCGGCGTGCTCGATGTGTGCGCCAAGGCGGACGTCGTATTTCTGGCGTTGCACGGCACCTGCGGCGAGGATGGCCGCGTGCAGGCGGCGTTCGACCTGCTCGGCATCCCGTACACGGGCGCGGGCTACTTATCGAGCGCCATTGCGATGGATAAGGACCTGACGAAGCGTCTTGTGTCGGAATATGTCATCACGCCGCAGTGGCGCACCGTGCGTTACACGGAAGGCGACATCGCGCGCCTTGTGTCGGAAACGAAGCTCCCTTGCGTCGTCAAGCCGGTCGCCAACGGCTCGTCTGTCGGCGTCTCCATCGCGCATACGGGCGCGGAGCTCAAAAAAGCGCTTGAAGAGTGCTTACAGTTCGGCGCGCAGGTCGTGCTCGAACAGTACATCTCCGGCCGCGAGATCCAGGTTGGTATCATCGCGGGCAAGGCACTGCCCTCCATCGAAATTATCCCGAAGACGGGCTTTTATGACTACGCGAACAAGTATCAGGCCGGCGCGGCGGAGGAGATCTGCCCCTCGCCAATCCCCGAGGACTGGGAGATGCGCGTGCGCACCGCGACCGAGACGGTCTACCGCCTGATCGGCCTGAGCGTCTACTCCCGCGCGGACTTCATCGTCACGCCGGACGGTACGCCGTACTTCCTTGAGATCAACACGCTGCCCGGCATGACGAAGACGAGCCTTCTTCCGCAGGAGGCGGCGGCGGTCGGCATCGGCTACGAGGAACTGTGCGAGAAGATCGTCGAAGAGTCGCTGAAGCAGAAAAGAGGGCTGTAAATGGAGGCCATCACGGTAAAGGAACTGCTCGCGGCGGTGCACGGTGAGCTCTTGCAGGGAGATGAGACAGCGCAAATCCTCGGCGTGAACACCGACAGCCGCACCGTCAAAGCGGGTGAAGTTTTCGTGCCGCTCGTCGGCGAGCGCTTCGACGGGCATGACTATATCGAAAAGGCGATTTCCGCGGGTGCGGAGGGCTGTCTGTGCGCCCGCGTGCCGGAAACGCTGCTGCCCGGAAAGTTTTACATCAAGGTGCCTGACACGCTGCTTGCGCTCAAGGACTTGGCCGCGTGGTACCGTGCGCAGTTTTCTATCCCCTTTGTGCAGGTGACGGGCAGCGTCGGCAAGACGACAACAAAGGAAATGATCGCCTCGGTACTGGACGTGAAGTTCCATACGCTCAAGACCGCGGCCAACTATAATAATGAGATCGGCACGCCGCAGACGTTGCTGGGCCTCTCCCACGCGCATCAGGCGGCGGTGATCGAGACGGGCATGGACCGCGCGGGGCAGATCCGGTATCTTGGCGAGATGGTGAAGCCCGATATCGCCGTCATCACGAACGTCGGCGACATGCACATTGAATACCTCGGATCGCGCGAGAACATTCTGAAGGCCAAGTGCGAGATCTTTGAAAACCTCAAAAAAGACGGCCTCGCCGTCTTAAACGGCGACGACGAGCTTTTGAACACCGTCTCTCTGCCGCAGAAAACGTTGCGCTGCGGCCTGTCCGAGCACTGCGATGTCCGCGTCAGCGAGGTCAAAGACCTTGGCATCGACGGCATTCGCTGCGTCGTGACGACGGCAAAGGAGCGTTACGCGCTCTCCATCCCCGTGCCGGGAAAGCACATGGTCTACTCCGCGGCGATGGCCGCGGCCATCGGCGAGTACCTTGGCGAGACCAAAGAGGAGATCGAGCGCGGCGCTGCGGCCTACGAGCCCGCGGGCTCACGCATGCACGTCATCACGTTCTCTGAAAACCGCCGCCTCCTCGACGACTGCTACAACGCGGGTCCGCAGTCGATGGCGGCGTCGCTGCGCGTATTGGGCGCGAGCGGCGGCAAAAAGGCCGCTGTCATCGGCGATATGGCGGAGCTCGGAGAGCTCACCGAGCGTGCGCATAAGGAAATCGGAGAACTCACCAAAGAGCTCGGCATCGACACTGTCATCGCAATCGGCGCACGGGCAAAATACTTTACAGAAGGGAACCCCTCTGCGCAGTGGTTCGGGAGCGTGGACGAGGCGATGGGCGCCGTCAAGGCGGCGTTCACGGCGGAGACGGCGATGCTCGTCAAGGCCTCGCACTCCATGCACTTTGAGAAGATCGTAGAGGAACTGACCAAAGCATGATCGACATCAGTGTTACGGGACTCATCAAGTCCTTTGACCTCGAAAAGAAAATACTGGACGGTATCACCTTTCAGATCGACACGGGCGAGCGCGTGGGTCTTCTCGGCAAAAACGGCGCGGGCAAGACGACGCTCTTCCGCATCCTGACGGGCGAGCTCGACTACGACGCGGGCGAGGTGAGCATCGCCTCGGGCCGCAGGCTCGGTCTCATCTCACAAATTCCTGTGTATCCCGAGGGCTACACGGTCGAAGACGTGCTCAAGAGTGCGTTTTCGCGCATGCAGAGGATGGAGGACGAGATGAACGCCCTCTCCCAGCAGATGGCAAGCGGCGACGAGAGTGAAGAGACGCTGCGCCGCTACGGCGAGCTTTCGGCTAAGTTCGAGGGTCTCGGCGGCTACGACACCGAGACGCCCATCAACAAGGTTGCCAACGGCCTTTCCATCCCGCCGGAGATGCGCGAGCGCCTGTTTGACACGCTCTCGGGCGGCGAAAAGACGCGCGTGAACCTCGGCCGCCTCATTTTGGAGGATACGGATATTTTACTTCTCGACGAGCCGACGAACCATTTGGACCTGCACGCCATCGAATGGCTGGAGCAGTATTTGTCAACGTTCAAGGGCACGGTCGTCGCCATCTCGCATGACCGATACTTCTTAGACCGTACCATCACGCGCGTCATTGAGGTGCTCGACGGCAAGGCGGAGTTTTACAGCGGCAACTACAGCTTCTACGCGGTGGAAAAAGAGCGCCGCTATTTGGAAAAGATGCGCCAATACGAAAAGGAGCAGGCCAAGATTGCCCAGCTTGAAAAGAGCGCCGAGCAGCTGCGCATGTTTGCCTTCAAGGGCATGGACAAGACGTACCGCCGCGCGCTGTCGATGGAAAAGCGCATCGAGCGTATGCGCACGACGGACAAGCCGACGAAGGAACGGGCACTGAGCGCGCAGTTCAAGTCGCAGGAGTTCTACGGCGACGAGGTGTTCGCGCTCAAAAAGCTCAAAAAGAGCTTCGGCGACCGTGTGCTGTTCCATGACGTAGACTTGCAGGTGCGCGGCGGCGAGCGCATCGCGCTCATTGGCGACAACGGCACGGGCAAGTCGACGCTCATCAAGATGCTGATGGAAGAGGAATATCCCGACGAGGGCAAGATCAAGTTCGGCCCGTCGGTGCGCATCGCGTACCTGCCGCAGATCGTCGAATTCGATGTGCCGGAACGAAACCTGGTCGACACGATGCTCTACTCCAAGCGCAACATCACGCCGCAGAGCGCGCGCAACCGCCTGGCCGCGTTCCACTTCACGGGCGAGGACGTTTTTAAGAGCGTCAGCGTGCTCTCGGGCGGCGAGCTTTCGCGCCTCAAGCTCTGCATCCTGATGGATGAGGAAGTGAATCTCCTGATCCTCGACGAGCCGACGAACCACCTCGATATCGCGTCGCGCGAGTGGATCGAAGAGGCGGTGGAGAGCTACGACGGGACGCTCCTGTTCGTGAGCCACGACCGCTATTTCATCAACCGCTTTGCAACGCGTGTGTGGGAGCTTGAAAACGGCGTCATCACCGACTATCCGATGGGTTTTGCGCGCTACCGGCAGGTCAAGGCACTGGAGGCGCAGAACAAGATCAACCACACGCCAAAGGCTGTAAAGGAAAAGACGGTTACAGAAAAACCAAAGCCGAACCGCTCTGCCCAGCAGGCGCGGCGGCAGCTCACCATCTGTGAAAAGGAAATTTCCACGCAGGAGACCGCCATCGCCGAGATCGAGCAGCGCCTCGAAGAGGCGGGCGGCGACTACGAGCGCTACAGCGAAGTTTATAAGGAGAAGGAAGCCGCCGAGCAGAAGCTCAGCGAGCTGATGGAAAAGTGGGAAACGCTCGCCGAGCAGGCGGGCGAATGAGGAACATACCATGAAGAGACAGAAAAGACTGTGGACGGCGGCAGCAGCCTGTGCCGTGCTCGGCGCGACGTGCCGGGCCGTCCCGGGTGTGCGCTTTGCAGGACTGCTGTTCTGGTGCCTGACGGCGCTTTTGATCGTCTTTGCGATGCTCGAGCAGTACAAAGAGCATGCGTGGGCAAAGTGGGGAAAACGCGTTCTGCTCGCGCTCGTGTGCCTAGGGCTTGTCGCATTCGGGTATCTTGAATCGCTCGTTATTCGCGGCGCGCACACGGACGGGCGCGCGGAAGACGCGCAGTGCGTGGTTATTTTGGGCGCGGGCGTGAACGGCACGACGCCGTCGCTGATGCTCTCGTCGCGGCTGCAGGCGGCGCTTGACTTCATCGCGGACAAGCCGGACATCCCCATCATCTGCTCAGGCGGTCAGGGGCCGGGGGAGGATATCTCCGAGGCCGACTGCATGGCCGACTGGCTCATCGCCCACGGCGTGGATGAGAGCCGCATCTACCGCGAGGACCGATCGACCAGTACGCAGGAGAACTTTGCTTACAGCGAAGAGATCATGGCGGAGCTGGGGCTTGATGCGGGCGACATGTTCGCCTTTGTCACGAACGACTACCATATTTTTAGGGCGGGGCGCATCGCCGGAACAGATGCGGCCTGCGGCGTGGCGGCGACGCTGCCGCGCAGCGCCTATTACGACGCCTTACAGCTCAACTACTATGTGCGGGAGGCCTTTGCCACCGGTTGGCTCCTGCTGAGAGGAAACTGAGTATGAACGATAACATTTTATGCCTTTACTATTCCCGCACGGGAAACACGAAAAAAGCCATGGAGGAGGTCGCCGAGGCGCTGGACTGCGAATGTCTCGAAATTCGCGACAAGGTCGATCGCAGCGGCACGATGGGCTACCTTCGCTGCTGCTTTGACGCGATGCACAAGCGCACGAGTGCGGTTTCGCGCCCGAAATGCCAGAAGCCGCTGTCGGACTACAAGCTCGTCATCCTCGGCACACCCGTGTGGGCGGGCCGCTGTTCGAGCGTTATTCGCGGCTTTTTGAAGCGCCGCGGCTATGAGATCCAGAACGCGGCGTATCTCATCACGCACAAGAGCGAGCAGGACTATAAGGACGTCTTCCGCCAGATGGACCTCTATTTGCAGACGCCGCACGTGGCGGAGGTCTCGCTCTGCCCCGATTCCGCGGGCTACCACTTCTGGCGAGACCAGTTCGTCAAGGCCTGCTCTGACTTCATTGCGGAGGACAAGGCCTGATGTGGGAAAAGCTCAAACAGCTCGCGCGCCGCTATGATGAGATCGGCGAGCTGCTCGAAGTGCCGGAAATTTACGCTGACCCAAAGAAGCTGCGCGCGCTCACGCGCGAGCAGAAGGAGCTTTCCGCCGTGGTGGAGACCTACCGCGCGTACCAGAAGTGCGAGGACGACATCGTGCAGGCGCTGGAGCTTGTATCCGATCCCGAGCTCAAGGACATGGCGCAGGAGGAATTGAACACTGCCAAGGCGGGAAAAGAGCGCCTTTTTGACGAGCTGCGCGTGCTGCTCCTGCCGCGCGACCCGAACGACGACAAAAACGTCATCGTCGAGATCCGCGGCGGCGTGGGCGGGGAGGAGAGCGCGCTTTTTGCCGCTGACCTCTATCGCATGTATGCGATGTACGCGGAAAAGCGGGGGTACCGCGTGGAGCTGCTCAACTACAACGATACGGAGTTGGGCGGCGTTAAGGAAGCTGACTTTATCGTCAGCGGCGATGGGGCGTATTCGAGATTCAAGTTTGAATCCGGCGTCCACCGCGTCCAGCGCGTGCCGGAGACGGAGTCCGGCGGGCGCGTGCACACCTCGACCGCGACGGTCGCCGTGCTGCCGGAGATGGAGGAGGTCGACGTCGACCTCCGGCCCGAAGACATTGAGATGCAGGTCTACCGCGCTTCCGGCGCAGGCGGCCAGCACGTCAACAAGACGAGCTCTGCCGTGCGCCTCATCCACAAGCCGACGGGCATCGTCGTTTCGTGCCAGGAGGAGCGCTCCCAGCTCCAGAACCGCGCCAAGTGTATGGCGATGCTCGCGAGCAAGCTCTACGAGGCTGAGCGCGAGCGCGTGGAGGGTGCGATCACGAGCGAGCGCCGCGCGCAGGTCGGCAGCGGCATGCGCAACGAGCGCATCCGCACCTATAACTTCCCACAAAACCGCGTGACTGACCACCGCCTGACGGGCGAGAACAAGAATTTCAACATCGACGCCGTGATGAACGGCGATTTAGACCCCATCATCGACGCGCTCACGATGCAGGAGCAGGCCGAAAAGCTGCGCGAGAGCACCGAGGCTTAAGAAAGAAGAGAGAACATTGGAGACAAAATGGTTTACCCTCCGCACGGTGGAGGATAAAGAGAGCATCGCGCAGGCGGCGGACATTCTGCGCCGCGGCGGGCTTCTGGCCATCCCGACGGAGACGGTCTACGGCCTCGGCGCGGACGGCCTGGACGAGACCGCCGTGCTGCACATTTTCGAGGCCAAGGGCCGCCCGCAGGACAACCCGCTCATCCTGCACATTTCGGATGCAAGCTGGCTTACGCGCTACTGCGAGGATGTACCGGACGCGGCCTACAAGCTGGCCGAGCGCTTCTGGCCCGGCCCACTGACGATGATCTTAAAGAAAAAGCCCTGCGTGCCGCTGCGCACGACCGGCGGGCTCGAGACCGTCGGCATGAGATGTCCCGACCATGCGGTCACGCGCGCCATCATCGAAGCATCCGGCGTGCCGGTCGCCGCGCCGAGCGCGAACACCTCGGGCCGCCCAAGCTGCACGACGGCAGAGCACGTGCGCGAGGACATGTGGGGCAAGATCGACGGTATCGTCGACGGCGGCCCCTGTCAGGTGGGCGTGGAGTCGACGATCATCGACCTGACGGTCACGCCGCCGCAGCTGTTGCGCCCGGGCGGACTGCCGCTTGAGAGCCTGCGCGATGCGCTGGGCGAGGTGACGGTCGACAGGGCCGTGACGCAGAAGATGAATGACGGCGAAAAGCCGCGCGCCCCGGGCATGAAGTACCGCCACTATGCGCCTAAGGCCCCCGTCACGGTCGTGACCGGCGGAGCGAAGGCGAGCGCGCGCTATCTGCTCACACACGCGGGCGAGAAGTCCGGCATCATCTGCTTTGACGAGTTCACGCGGCTCTTCGACGGGCACATCGTCCACCCCCTCGGTGCGAGCGACGATAAGCGCGCGCAGGCGCAGCACGTCTTCGACGCGCTGCGGACGTTCGACGAGACGAATGTGGGCGAGATCTGGGCACAGTGTCCGGACAGTAAAGGCCTTGGCCTTGCCATCGGCAACCGCCTCAAAAAGGCCGCGGGCTTCCATGTGGAGGACGCGGATGACGGCAAGATCGTCATCGGCATCACCGGCGGCACGGGCGCGGGGAAGACGAGCCTTCTGCGCGCGCTTGAAAGAAAGGGCGCATGCGTGCTCGACTGCGACGCGGTCTATCACGAGATGTTAAAAGATGACGAGCCGCTGCTGCGCGCGCTGCGCGAGGCGTTCGGCGATGTCATTTTTCGGCAGGACGGCAGCGTGGACGTCCACGCCATCGGCCTGATCGTCTTCAAGGACAGAAAAAAGCTCGCCGAGCTCGACACCATCGTGCACGAGCGCATCCCGCGCGCGCTGGCGCAGAAAATGGCGGCGACGAACGCGGAGATCATCGGCCTCGATGCTATCAAGCTCATCGAGAGCGGCCTTGGCGCGATCTGCGACGCGACCGTCGCCGTAACGGCGCCTGAAGAGGTGCGGGTCAAGCGCATCATGGCGCGCGACAGCATCACCGAGGAGTATGCAAGGTCGCGCATCGCGGCACAGAAGGACGCGGACTATTTCCGCGCGCAGTGCGATTATGAATTTGTGAACGATCTGCCGACTGCTGAAAAGGCGGAACACGCGGCAGAGGTCTATATCAACACGATCATCAACAATTTGAAGGAGGAAACTGAGAGATGAGTGAAAAGAACAAGCTCGCTGAAAAACTGCTCTACGCCCCCAAGAATGGCTATGACCGCCTGAGCGCAGAGGATGAAAAAGCGATGGAGGCCTATTGCGAGGACTACAAGAAGTTCCTCAACAACGGCAAGACCGAGCGCCTTTGCGTGGAGTACTGCATCGAGCTGGCGGAAAAGAAGGGCTTCAAGGCCTACGAAGCGGGTATGAAGCTGAGCGCCGGCGACAAGGTCTACTTCAATAACCGCGGCAAGGGCATCATGCTCGCTGTCATCGGCAGCGAGGACTTGAGCCACGGCGCGAACATCGGCGCAGCGCATACCGACTCCCCGCGCCTCGACTTAAAGCCCCGCCCGCTCTACGAGGAGGCCGAGATGGCCTACTTCAAGACCCACCACTACGGCGGCATCCGCAAGTACCAGTGGGTGACGATCCCCCTCGAGCTGCACGGCGTCGTCGTGCTGCGCGACGGCTCGAAGGTCGACGTCCACATCGGCGGCAAGGAGGACGATCCCCAGTTCATCATCAACGACCTTTTACCGCACCTTGGCCGCGAGCAGGGCAAAAAGCCGCTCAACGAGGCCATCCCGAGCGAGAGCCTGAACGTGCTGCTCGGCGGCCGTCCCATCGCGGATGAGGACTGCTCCGAGCGCTTCAAGCTCGGCGTTCTCCAGTATTTGAACGCGCAGTACGGCATTACGGAGGAGGACTTCATCTCCGCCGAGCTCGAAGTCGTCCCCGCCGGCAAGGCGCGCGACATCGGCTTTGACCGCAGCTTCATCGCGTCCTACGGTCACGACGACCGCGTCTGCGCGTATGCAGAGCTTGCAGGTATTTTTGACGCTGTGTCCCCGAAAAAGACCGCGGTCTGCATCTTCGCGGACAAGGAGGAGATCGGCTCCGAGGGCGTGTCCGGTATGCTGTCTCAGGCGTTTGAGTGGTTCATGGGCGACATGTGCCGCACGCAGGGCGTCGCGCTTTCTGACTGCTTTGCCAACTCCTTCTGCCTGAGCGCAGATGTGACGGCGGCCTATGACCCGAACTTTGCCGACGTGTACGACAAGCGCAACTCCGCCTTCGTCAATTACGGCGTGGCGCTGTGCAAGTATACCGGCTCCGGCGGCAAGGGCGGCGCGAGCGACGCAAGCGCCGAGGTCGTCGGCAAGGTGCGCAGGCTGATGAACGACAACGGCGTCTTCTGGCAGATGGCCGAGATGGGCAAGACCGACGCAGGCGGCGGCGGTACGGTCGCCAAGTTCATGGCCCAGCGCAACATCGACACGCTCGACGCGGGTGTGCCCGTGCTCTCGATGCACGCGCCGTATGAAACGGTCGCCAAGCTCGACTGCTACATGACCTACAAGTGTATGAAGGCCATCTTTGAGCAGGCGTAAGGAAATATTCTGAGATTCCGAGAAGCGCTCTCCCACGTGCCGTGGGAGGGCGTTTTCTGCCAAAAAGTCATACAATGTTGAACAAATTGTAAAGTTTCCTGCGGTTTTGCTTGCATAAGCGAGCATGGCGTGATAAGCTGTTAAAATGCCAAAGGATCAGGAAGGGAAGAGAGTTATGCTCCAGTTATTCACCGATACGTCCGCGAACCTGCCGGTCGCGCTGACGAAACAACACCACATCACCGTCGTGCCGTTTTCCTACACGGTGGATGGAAAGGAGACGGACTATCCCGACGATGTGGATTTCGACGGTGCGGCATTCTACGGCGCGATGCGCCGCGGCGCGGTCGTCAAGACCTCAATGGTCAATCCCGACCTGATGGCGAACTACTTTGAACGTGCGCTCTCTCAGGGCGACGATGTGCTCTACGTCGGCATGTCCGGCGGCATCAGCGGCACGGCGCAGGCCGCGGTTATCGCCGCGGGCGAGCTGACGGAAAAATACCCCGCGCGGAAGATCGTCACGATCGACACCTACGCTGCCTCCCTTGGCGAGGGGTTACAGGTGCTCGAAGCCGCGCGCATGATCGAAGAGGGAAAGAGCCTCGATGAGATCAAAGCGCATCTCCTTTCGAGAAGACCGCACATGTGCCAGTTTTTCACGGTCGACGACCTTGCGTACTTAAAGCGCGGCGGCCGCATTTCGAGCGCGACGGCACTGATCGGCACGGTGCTGAGCATCAAGCCGATTTTGCGCGGTGACGAGACGGGGCACATCGTCTCCTGCGGCAAGGTGCGCGGCATGAAGCGCGCCTATCAGGAGCTTGCGAATTATTACGACGGCCGCGCGCTCGACAAGAGCGAGATGCTCGGCATCGCCCACGCGGACAATGAAGAGGGCGCGCAGGCGCTCATCGCGCTGTTGCGGGACAAGGGCTTCACCGGCGAATGCCTGAACGTGGTCTACGAGCCCGTCACCGGCGCCCACGTCGGCCCGGGAACGGTGGCGCTGTTCTTCTACGGAACAGAAAAGTGAACATAAGGAGCGCCCGAAGGGAAACCTTCGGGCGCTTTTTATATGGTAGACTTTGCGCAAAAGGTCTGATATGATGACGAAAGAGAGATTTTGAGAGAAAAATGGGAGGGTTTTATGAAAAAATCGTGGCTCATCAGAGCGCTGCTGCTCACCGCGTATTGCGTACCGTTTGCATTTTTCTCTGTGAAGGGTGATATTACTTCGGGGACGATGGTGTATTACGGTGTGATGATCGTCAGCTTTGTGATTTTGTACCGCTGCGCGCTGAAAACAGACAACGTTCCGATCATTTTTATCGGGAATATACTGAGCTTTATTTCTTCTTATTTGACGGCAAAGCTGTCGCAGTTAGACCCGATGGGATGGTATTGCAAGCCGTTTACATCCCACTCTCTGATTGTCGCGATATCGGTCGCGTCCCTCATCATCCATGCGATCATCGTATGGAGAAGAGGCAGAAAGCAGAGGAACGCACAGGGGTGTGACAGAACATGAAGAAACACAAAAAAGCGATGATCGCACTGCTGATCGTAGCCCTGTTCGGTATGATATTGGCCTGCATTTCTTCCCATCCTTTTGTTTCACGCAGGTGCGAGGTGCCGGAGGAGTATGTCGCTGAGATCTGCGCGCAGTCGGTGGGAGTTTACTCAAAGAAAGTGCCCTTGCTGCCGATTTACATTTCCATCGAGCAGTTTTCAGCGGGACGGGCCTATTATACGGTTCACTATTTCCCGTTTGGAACGCTTGGCATGTCCTATAGTTTGACCGACGGATTTTGCCAGGAAAATCCGCTGACGGGCCTGCAATAAGATGAATCGGCAGAACCGGCTGTTTTTCCACTGGATTTTTGCGCACGCTTCTGTTATGATAAACGCCAAAGAAACACCGTGAATCGGCATTGCGTTCAAACCGTCAGCAAAGGAGAAACGAATATGGAAACGATACAGGCCATCAGAAGCAGAAGAAGCATCCGTAAGTACCAGCCAAAACCCGTTCCGCACGAGGTCATCGAGCAGATCGTCGCGGACGCGGCCTACGCCCCCTCGTGGAAGAATACGCAGATCGCGCGCTATGTGCTCGTCGAGGACCGCACGACGATCGACAAAATGGCGGAGGAGATGGTGCTTGATTTCAAGCTGAACGAGAAGACGCTCAAAAACTGCCCCGCCGTTATGGTGCTCACCTATGTGACCGGCCGCTCGGGCTACGAGCGCGACGGCTCGTTCTCGACGCCGAAGGAGGCGGGCTTTGAGATGTTCGACGCGGGCATCGCCGCGCAGACATTTTGTCTTGCCGCGTGGGAGCGCGGCGTCGGCACGGTCATCACGGGCTACTTCGACGAAGAGAAGATCACGAGACTTTTGAACTTGCCGGAGAATCAGAAGGTCGGCTGTGTTATCGGTCTTGGCTATCCCGATGAGGAGCCCGCCGCGCCGAAGCGCAAGAGCGTGGAAGATTTGCTGACGTACAAATAAAAAGCTGCAAGCGCCCGAGGAAAACGCCCTCGGGCGCTTTTTCGCTTGATTCGGACAATGCTTTCTGGTAAAATAAGCAGTATAAAAATATAGAAAAATGAGAGATATGGAGGCCATAAGATGAAAAAATACAGCTTATCGGTTATTTGCGTAGTGCTTTTTGCCCTGCTGGCTGGATGCGGCAACAAGGAAACGTCAAACATAACGGTCGATTATGGCGATTCGGCTGTCTACACAGAACAGGATATGGATGATGCGATAAAGGTGATCGAAGAGATGATCGGTTCGTGGGAAGGCTGCGAATTACATAGCATTTCATATTCGTCAGATGACGTCTGCACGGATGAAAAGAACCTTTCGTGGATGAATGATTTGGAAAAGGCAAATGACAACGATCTGGCTTTTACACAATGCATCATGTTCGACAGCAGCTTTCGCTCTCCGAAAGAGGGCGGCGGAGCTTGGGAGCCGGACACGGAATACACATGGTCCTGGTGGTTGGCTCGCAGCGATGGCGGGGAATGGAAACTGATGACTTGGGGATATTAAAGTGATTCCCGGTTTGAGGCTCGTATTTCCGACGGCACAAAGGGTATGCTTTTCGCGCTTTCTGCAAATCCTACCGGAAATGACTTTCGGGAGGACTTTGCGATGAGAAGCGAAACGAAACCCTCGCAGGACGAGGAGAAAAACGGGCAGGAGCCGCTGCTGCCGCCCATTCAGCCGGTCATCGACTTCGGCTCGGTCGTCATCAAAAATAGCCGCGCGGCCATCCACTGCCTGACGATCGCCGGACAGATCGAGGGCCACATGCAGCTGCCGAACACGCAGAAGGCGACGAAATACGAGCATGTGCTGCCGCTGCTGGCGTATTTAGAGGAGAGCGACGACATCGACGGCGTTTTGTTCCTGCTCAACACCGTCGGCGGCGATGTGGAGGCGGGGCTTGCCATCGCCGAGCTCATCTCAGGGATGAAAAAGCCGACGGTCTCGCTCGTGCTCGGCGGGGGACACTCCATCGGCGTGCCGCTTGCTGTCGCGCCGATGGTGACGATGATCGCGCCGTCGGCGTCGATGACCATCCATCCCGTGCGCACGAGCGGCACGATCATCGCCGCGCCCCAGACGTACCAGTATTTTGAGCGCCTGCAGGAGCGCATTGTGCGCTTTGTGACGAAAAACTCCCGCATCGGGCGCGACGAGTTTTTGCGCCTGATGATGGACACGCAGGACCTCGCCTCTGACGTCGGCAGCGTGCTCTACGGGGAAGAAGCAGTGGCCTGCGGCCTCATCCAGCGCATCGGCAGCCTCTCCGACGCGCTCGACGCGCTGTATGTGCTCATTGACGAAAAGAAGAAGTAAAAAGCCTCGCAGAGTTTCGTGCCGCGCACGGCACGAAATCAATTCAAATCCGTTTTCTGCCGCGACATGTGCGCCCTCCAGAGGGGCTTCTCTTGCCCGCTGCGGGGCAATTCACCTTCTGGCAGAAAACACTTTGCGCGGAGCGGAAAACGGTGAAGCGCCGTCTGTGACGGAAACAGCAAGCCGTTTTCGAGGAAGCGGCACGATTGGCGCGCCTGAAAGGGCGCGGGAATCGTAATGCCGCGATGGTGCAATGTCGCAGACGCCCTTTGGGCGGCAAGGCACGAAGCGCAGCGAAACTTTCTCAAAAAAGCTGCCTTGGCAGCTTTTTTGAAGACAAAGAAAGACGCCTTCGGGCGTCTTTTTGCGCTTTGTTCATCGAATCCACTTGAAAAGACGGCGGAAAAATGGTATATAGTATTAGTCAAAATGTGTCATTATACCCTTATCGTGGGGGATGACGCCTTTTTCCAAGGAGGATATCGCTCGTGTACTTAAAGGCATTGGAGATCCAAGGGTTCAAGAGCTTCCCGGACAAGACGGTGCTCAACTTCGGTGAGGACATCACCGCCATCGTCGGGCCGAACGGAAGCGGCAAATCGAATATTTCGGACGCCATTCGCTGGGTCATGGGCGAGCAGTCGAGCAAGTCGCTGCGCGGCGTGAAGATGGAGGATGTCATTTTCGGCGGCACGGAAACGCGCAACCAGATGGGCTTTGCGCAGGTGACGCTCGTGCTCGACAACACCGAGCACATCTTCCCCAGCATGGAGGAGACCGAGGTCGCCGTCACGCGCCGGTACTACCGCAGCGGCGAATCGGAATACTATATCAACAAGCAGTCTGTCCGACTTCGTGACGTAAATGAGCTCTTCATGGACACCGGCATGGGCCGCGAGGGCTATTCCATCATCGGTCAGGGCCGCATCGACGAAATACTCTCGCAGAAGAGCGGCGACCGCCGCGAAATCTTTGAAGAGGCGGCGGGCATTTCACGCTTCCGCTACCGCAAGGAGGAGACGGAACGTAAATTGGAGCGCACGGAAGAAAACTTAGTGCGCATCAACGACAAGATCGCCGAGCTGGAATTGCAGGTCGAACCCCTGCGTGCGCAGGCAGAGACGGCGAAGCAGTATCTTATCTACCGCGACGAACTGCGCCTTTTGGAAATTTCCGTGTGGCTTGAAAATCTGGAAACGCTCAAGACGAACGCCATCAAGCTCGACACCGACCTGTCGCTCGCGCGCGAGGAGCTCAAAAAGGCGAACGCGGACTTAGAGGCGCTGTACGCTGCGTCCGAGCAGTTCTCCGCGCGCATCCACGAGAATGACATCGCGCAGGAGGAAAAGCGCGCGCAGCTTTCCGAGCTCGACGCGCAGGTTAAAGAGCAGGAATCTGCCGTCGCGGTGCTGCAAACGGGCATCGTGCACAACGAAGAGAACATCGCGCGCGTGGAGGAGGAACTCAGAAGCCAGTCTGACCGCGTGGGATCGATGGATGCGCAGATTGCGCAGCAGCGCGCGCGTATCGAAGAGCTGGAGAGAAGCAAAAACGAAGTCGAAACGGCGCTCTCTTCGCTGCTCAAGCAGGCGGGGGAGCTGTCGAGAAACGCGGGCGAGGCCGCGAGCGAGGCCGAGACCCTGCGCGGGCGCGAGGCGCTCGCCCTGTCCGCCGCGGCGGACAGCCGCGCCGAGGTCGCGGCCCTGCGCTCGACGCTTTCGGAAATGGACGAGCGCGAGAGCACCATCGCCGCCGAGCAGGAGAGCGGGGAGGCCCAGCTTTCCGAAACGCGCAAAAGCGCTGCGGAGAACCGCCGCGCGCTCGAAAGTGCGCAGGAGGAAGCCGACGCCATCCGCAACATCATCGCCGGCCACACGATGAAGATGCAGGGGCGCGTCGAGCGCGAGAAGGAGACGGGCGAGCAGCACGTTTCCCTCACGATGGAGATGAACAACTTAGACTCCCGCATCCGCCTGCTCGGCGAGATGGAAAAGGAGTACGAGGGCTTCAACAAGGCGGTGCGCACGGTCATGCAGGCGTCGGAGCGCAAGGCGCTGCGCGGTGTGCGCGGGCCGGTCGCCAACCTGATGAAGGTCGGCAAAAAATACGCCGTCGCGATCGAGATCGCGCTCGGCGCGGGCTTGCAGAACATCGTCGTTGAGCGCGAGGAGGACGCGAAGAGCGCCATCCAACTCTTAAAGCAGCGCGACGGCGGACGCGCGACGTTCCTGCCGCTCTCGTCGATCCGCGGCGAGGCGTTGCGCGATGCGCGCGTGCAGAACGAGTACGGCTACGTCGGCCTTGCGAGCGAGCTGGTGGAATACGACCGCGAATACGACGGCATTTTCAAGAATCTGCTCGGCCGCACGGTCGTGGTCGAGGACCTTGACTGCGGCATCACGATCTCGCGCCGGTTTTCGAACGCATTCCGCATCGTGACGCTCGACGGCCAGGTTTTGAACCGCGGCGGCTCGATGACGGGCGGCTCGATCTCTCGCAGCGCAGGCATTCTGAGCCGCGCAGGCGAGCTGCGCGAGCTGACGGCGCGGCGCGGCAGCCTTGCCGAAAAGCTCGACCTTGCTGCCAAGGCCGCCGAGGACGCCAAGCGCGAGCTTGCCAAAGCGCGCTACGAGCTGGAGGTCGCACAGGGCCAGCAGCGCGCGGCGGAGGACGCCGTGCTCAAATTGCAGGGCGATAAAAATCATTATGACTTATTGCTCTCGTCGCTGCGCGAGCGGCTCGAGAGTTTGGATACCGAGCGCGAGACCATCGCGCGCCGCCGCGGCGAAGTGAAGCGCGTGGCGGAGGAAAAGGAAGCGCTCGCGCTTTCGCAGGAGAAGGAAGCGGGCGAGCTGCGTGCACAGGCGGAAAAGAGCCTTTCCGGCCAGAGCGAGCTGCTGCGTTCGACCTCGCGCCTCGGCGACGAGATCGCCGAGAAAAAGAGCGTACTCGCAGGCTATGCCGCCGAGCGCGAGACGACGGAAAAGTCGCTCGCGAGCTTGGAGGGCCTGCGTGCTCAGATGCAGGGCGACGAACAGAGCAGACGCGCGCTCATCGAGCAGTACAGGGCCGCGAGCGAGCAGTCGCAGCGCGAGATCGGCACACATGAGACTGAGATCGCCGCGCTGAGCGGCAAAATGACGGAAAAGCGCGCCGAGTTCGAAGCGCTTTCCAAAGCGAAGCTCGCACTTGAAGCCGAGCGCAGCCAGAGCGACCGCCGCGGCCGCGAGCTCAACGAAAACGTGCTCAACGTCGAGCGCAGCGTCAGCAAGCTTGAGCAAAAGCGCGCGACGAGCGCCATGGAGGAACAGCAGATCCTCGACAGGCTTTGGGAGAATTACGAGCTGTCGCACTCCGCCGCGCAGGAGCAGCGCATCGAGCTCGAGAGTGTCGCCAAGGCGAGCCGCCGCATCGGCGAGCTCAAGCGCGCCATCAGCGGTCTTGGCGCGGTCAACGTCGGCGCGATCGAGGAATTCGAGCGCGTGAATACGCGCTACACTTACCTCACGACCCAGCGCGACGATGTGGAAAAGGCGAAGGGTGAGCTTGTCGGCGTGATCGACAGCATCACAAGCGAGATGACCGTCATCTTTAAAGAACAGTTCGCGCTGATCCGCGAGAGCTTCCAGGAGACGTTTTTGGAGCTGTTCGGCGGCGGCAAGGCCACGCTCGAACTCGAGGACGAGAACGACGTGCTCTCCTGCGGCATCGAGATCAAGGTTCAGCCGCCGGGCAAGGCGCTCAAGACGATCACGCTGCTCTCGGGCGGCGAAAAGGCGTTCGTCGCCATCGCGCTGTACTTCGCCATCCTGAAGGTTCATCCGACGCCGTTCTGCGTCATGGATGAGATCGAGGCGGCGCTCGACGAGCCGAACGTGGTGCGCGTGGCCAATTACATGCGCCGCATCACGAGCAAAACGCAGTTTATCGTCATCACGCACCGCCGCGGCACGATGGAGGCAGCGGACGTTCTTTACGGCGTCACGATGCAGGAGCGCGGCGTGAGCAAGGTGCTGACGATCAATATGAACGACATGGCGAAGGAACTCAACATTAAGGAATAAAGCGCGAGGAGAAACAAATGGGTATTTTTGCAAAGATCAAAAAGGCGTGGTTCGACACCATCGTGTGGGAGACCATTGACGACGAATTCTATGACGAGCTTGAGGACAGCCTCATTATGGCCGACCTCGGCGCGACGGTCGCGCACGACGCGGTGAAAAAGCTGCGCGACGTCGTGTACCAGAAGAGCATCCAGCGCGGCGACGATGTGAAGCAGGCGCTGCGCGAGATCCTCATCGAAAAGCTGAACGTGGGCGACACCGCGCTTGACCTGTCGACCAAGCCGAGCGTCGTGCTGGTCATCGGCGTGAACGGCGTGGGCAAGACCACGTCCATCGGCAAGATCGCCCACCGCCTGAAGGGCGAGGGCAAGCGCGTGCTTTTATGCGCGGCGGACACGTTCCGCGCGGCGGCGGCAGACCAGCTCGAGATCTGGGCAAACCGCGCCGAGTGCGAGATCGTCCGCTCGGTCGAAGGCGCGGACCCCGGCGCGGTGCTGTTCGACTCGCTCGCCGCGGCGAAGGCGAGAGGTGTCGACGTCGTCCTCTGCGACACGGCGGGCAGACTTCACAACAAGGTGAACCTCATGAACGAGCTCTCGAAGCTCCGCAAGATCATCGACCGTGAGACGCCGGACGCCGCGAAGGAAACGCTTTTGGTGCTCGACGCGACGACGGGGCAGAACGGTCTTCAGCAGGCGAAGGTCTTCCGCGAGACGGCGGGGCTCACCGGCATCATCTTAACGAAGCTCGACGGCACGGCCAAAGGCGGCATCTGCGTTGCCATCGCGCAGGAGCTGGGCGTGCCGGTGAAGTACGTCGGCCTCGGCGAGGGCATCGACGATCTCCAGCCGTTCAACGCGGAGGAATACGTCAAGGCGCTCATCTGATGGGAAAATCATAAACCTGCGAGACAATAAGGAGACGAATATGGAAATCACTTCTGTTTGCCCCTATTGCGGAAAGGAAATGCGAGATGGAGCCATCCCTGTCTTGCGTGATATTTACTGGTGTCCAAGAGGTGAGGACGGCATGCTCAAAGACGGATTTGGCGACGAGAAGGAACAGGTCTGTCTTGGCAGAGCGGGGCTGTTAGGAGATTATTACACGCCCGCCCGTTACTGTGAGAGCTGCAAGGTGGTCATCGTGCCCGTGCCGGAGATCGAGTGGCCGCTCGATAAGCTCGATAAAAAGTTCACGGCATGGCAGGAAAAGATGAGCGCGCAGCGCGAAGAGCGCAAGGCGCAGCGCGAGGAAGAAAAGCGGGAAGAGACGGGAAAAAGACCCGTGGGAGGTTTGACGATGAAATTTGTTTTGGCAACGCAGAATCCCAAGAAATTGAAGGAAATGAGCGCTATTCTGGGCGAGCTCGGCGTGGAGGTCGTGTCGGAGGCCGACCTCGGCGTAAAGATCGAGGTGGAGGAGACGGGCGAGACCTTTGCCGAGAATTCGCTTCTCAAGGCCAAGGCCGTCATGGAGGCGACGAAGCTGCCCGCCATCGCGGACGATTCGGGTCTGTGCGTCGACGCGCTGAACGGCGGCCCCGGCGTGTACAGCGCGCGCTTTGGCGGCGAGGGGCTGGATGACACCGGCCGCTACCGCCTGCTTTTGCAGATGCTGCACGGTCAGGCCGACCGCCGCGCCCACTTCCACACGACGATCACCTGCGCATTCCCGAACGGCGACGTCTTGCAGGACGACGGCGAGGTCGAGGGCACGATCGCGTTCGCGCCGATGGGCGAAAACGGCTTCGGCTACGATCCCGTGTTCTTCGTGCCTGACAAGCGAAAGACCTTTGCACAGCTTTCGGCAGAAGAAAAGGCGGAGATCTCGCACCGCGGCAAGGCACTGCGGGCATTCAAGGAAACGCTCAAGAATTATCTTGCGGAACATCAATAAAAAGGATAAGGAAATACTATGGAATTAAGCAGCAAACAGCGCGCGTATCTGCGCAGCCTTTCCAATGACCTCGACGTGATCGTCCACATCGGCAAGGACGGCATCGGCGACAACCTCGTCAAGCAGGCGAACGACGCGCTGGAGGCGCGTGAGCTCATCAAGTGCCGCGTGCTTGAAAACAGCATGCTCACCGCGCGCGAGGCGTGCGACGAGCTGAGCGCCTTGACGCGCAGCGAGCAGGTGCAGGTCATCGGCACGAAATTCGTGCTCTACCGCCCCTCGCACAAAAAGGACAAGAAGGACAAGATCGTGCTGCCCAAGGCAGCGAAGAAGACCGTGTAAAAGAGAAAAAGAGGTCGAACAAACTTGAAGATCGGAATTTACGGCGGCAGCTTCAACCCGCCGCATCTGGGTCATATGGCCGCGGCCGAGAGCGCGGCAAAATATCTGGGGCTCGACGAGCTCCTGCTCATCCCGGCGGGTATCCCGCCGCACAAGATGCTCTCCGCCGACGCGGCAGGGGCGGACGACCGCCTTGCGATGACGCGCCTGATGGGCGAGCAGATCGCGCTCGACACGGGCGTAAAGGTCACGGTCTCCGACATGGAGATCGCGCGCGGCGGCAGGAGCTACACCGCGGACACGTTGCGCATTCTGCATGAGGAGCATCCCGACGATGAGCTGTGGCTTCTGATGGGGACGGACATGTTCTTGACGTTCCAGTACTGGTACAAGCCGGACGAGATCGTGCGGTATGCGGGCCTGTGCGCCTTTGGCCGCACGGAAAAGGATGGCGAGGAGCTTTTCGCCCCGCAGCGCAAGTACCTCGGCCAGCGCTTTCCGGGCAGCCGCGTCGTGACGATGACGCTGCCGAACCTTGTCGACGTCTCGTCGACGGAGCTGCGCGCGCGCATCCCGAAGAGGGAGACGGATGGGCTTCTGGCCCCCGCGGTGCTGGGATATATTTACCGCAAGCATCTTTATGGAACAAATCTCGATTTAAAACGTCTAACCTTAGAGGACCTGAGACCCATCGCGCTCTCCTACCTCAAGGCCAAGCGCATCCCGCACGTGCTCGGCACCGAGCTGACGGCCCAGGCGCTCGCGGAAAAGTACGGCGCAGACGTCGAAAAGGCGCGCTTTGCGGCGCTTCTGCATGACTCGACCAAGCGTCTTTCGATGGAAGAGCAGCTCGCGATGTGCGAGCACTACCACATCGAACTCGACGAGCTGGAAAAAAAGGCGCTCAAGCTGCTGCACGCCAAGACCGGTGCGGCGCTCGCGCGCGACGTGTTCGGCGCGGACGACGAGATTTACAACGCGATCCTGTGGCACACGACGGGCAAGGCAAATATGACGTTACTTGAAAAGGTCATCTACCTTGCCGATTACATCGAGCCGAACCGCGACTTCGACGGCGTGGAGGACCTCCGCAAGGTCGTGTGGGAGGATCTGGACAAGGGCCTTGAAATGGGCCTTGCCATGACCGTGGAGGAAATGGAGCAGATGGGCAACCCCGTTCACCATAACACGCTGCAAGCGCTGGAGTATTTGAGAGGACATACCCATGAGTGATCAAAGAGAGATTTACGAGAGAGACTGGGAAGACCCCTATTACGAGGGGCGGCACACGCACCGGAAAGAGGGCTTTTTCGAGCGCAACTGCGACGAGGCCTGGGAGCAGGTCAAGGAGACCTTTTCCCACCCAGGGAGGCTCTTTGCCAAGGTGCTGCTCATCGCGCTGCTGTGCGGTGTGGTTGCCGGCGGCAGCTATCTGCTGAAAATCCGCGCGCCGGAGCTGCCGAGCAAGGACACTGACAGCAAGAATAACAATAGTGAGCAGATTGACGAGATCGACTATGGCGACGGCGTGCGTCCGCGCGCGGATGGCGAGCGAAAGAGCAAGGATTTCTACACCGTGCTCGTCCTCGGGCGCGACACGGGCGGCGGCGGCAACACCGACACGATGCTGCTCGCAAGCTACGACGTGACGAACCAGAAGGCGACGGTCATGTCTATCCCGCGTGACACGATGGTCAACGTCCCCTGGGACATTAAAAAGATCAACTCCGTCTACAACTACTACGGCGCGGGCGAGAAGGGCATCAAGGCGCTCTATAAGGAGGTTTCCCAGCTCGTCGGCTTCGAGCCGGATTATCAGGTTATTATCGAATGGGACGCGGTCGGCGCGATCGTGGATGCCATGGGCGGCGTTTACTACGATGTGCCGCGCGACATGAACTACGACGACCCCTATCAGGACCTGTATATCCATCAGGCCAAGGGCTACCGCAAGCTCTCGGGCGAGGACGCTATGCAGGTGCTGCGCTACCGCCACGACAATAAGGACCCGGTGACAAGGAAGAGACGTGGTTATCTTGATGGGGACATTGGCCGCATCAAGACGCAGCAGGGACTTCTGAAAGCGATGATCGAGCAGCTTTTGCAGCTCAAGAACGTGACAAAGATCGGCGAATTTGCCCGCGTGGTGAAGAATAATGTCACCTCCGACCTCACATTTGAGGAAATGCTCTGGTTCGGCTCGCAAGCCGTGATGGGCGGGCTCAAGGTCGACGATGTGAATTTCGTCACCATGCCGAATACCGGTAAATACATCTACAGCCGCTCCATCGGCGAGCCGCTTTCCTATGTTGTGCCGAACGCGCAGGAGCTTTTGGACCTTGTGAACAATGAACTCAGCCCCTTTGTCGAGAAGTTCACGATGAGCGATCTTGACATCATGTCCGTCAATTCGGACGGCTCGGTGTCCTCGTCCACGGGACATGTGGAGGACAGCAAGGCCGCCCAGCCGCAGAACCACCATTCCCCCTCCGGCTCACAGACCGGCACAGGGGACAGCGGCACGACGACCGACCCGGGTACGGCCACCGATCCCGGCAATACCGGCGACAACAGCGGCACGACGGTCGACCCTGGAAATACCGGTGACAACAGCGGCGGTACGACCGTTGATCCCGGAAACACTGGCGATAACAGCGGTACGACCACGCCAAGCGAGCCCACCACGCCCGACACCGGTGATACCGGAACGACCGACCCCAGCACGGGTGACGGCAGCAATACCGGCGACAGCGGAACAAGCGGCAGCGACGAGATGCCTGATTGGCTGCGCCCGTAATGTAAAAGAATAAAAAAGATCAAAAACTCAAAATAAGAAAAGGAGACCCCCTATGTTACCTTCCAGAGAATTGGCCGAGATCGCCGTCAAGGCACTCGACAGCAAAAAGGGTAAGGAGATCAGACTCATCCGCATCGACAAGATCACGACGCTCGCAGAGTACTTTGTCATCTGCACCGGTACGTCCAACACGCAGATCAACGCGCTGTGCGACGCGGTGGAAAAGGAACTGACCGAAAAGGGCGAGGAGCCGCTGCACCGCGAGGGCTACCGCGGCGGCACGTGGGTTCTGCTCGACTACGGCTGCGTCGTCGTCCACGTCTTCAACGACGAGGCGCGCAAGTTCTATTCCCTCGAGCACCTGTGGGCCGACGGCGAGGAAGTCGACCTGAGCGCCATCCTGCCCCACGCCGAGGAAAAATAACGCTTGACAAGGCGGGACAAAACGCCTAAAATGGTCATGCTGAATTTATGCAAAACGCGATGACGGAGCAAAAAGACGCGTGATTTTCACCTGAAGAGAGCCGGCGGTCGGTGCGAGCCGGTGGGAGAATGCGCGTGGATGACTCACTCCCGAGCAGTCCGCCTGAAAGGGCGGAACGGTCGCCCCCGTTACGGGCAAGGCTATGAAGCCGCTGAGGGCTCACGGGAAACCGTGCGCTGAATCAGGGTGGTATCGCGTAATGTGTTCGTTACGTCCCTGACCGTTTGAAAAACGGTCAGGGACTTTTTTTCGCGTCAAAATACTATTTCACATAAAGGAGAAGATCCATGAAGTACGATTTCGCAGCCATTGAGAAAAAATGGCAGGACAAGTGGGAGCAGGTAAAGCCCTACGCCGCCGTGACGGGGGACAAGCGCCCCAAGTTCTACGGCCTGATCGAATTCCCGTACCCCTCTGCCGCGGGTCTGCACGTCGGCCACCCGCGCCCGTTCACGGCGATGGACATCATCTGCCGCAAAAAGCGCATGCAGGGCTACAATGTCTTGAACCCCATCGGCTTTGACGCCTTCGGCCTGCCGACGGAGAACTTTGCCATCAAGAACCACATCCATCCCGCCATCGTCACGCAGCAGAACATCAAGAACTTCACCCGTCAGCTCAAGATGCTCGGCTACGGCTTCGACTGGGACCGCGTGATCGACACGACCGACCCGCAGTATTATAAGTGGACGCAGTGGATATTCCTCCAGCTGTTCAAGCACGACCTTGCCTACAAGACGACAATGCCCGTCAACTGGTGCACGAGCTGCAAGTGTGTGCTGGCCAACGAAGAGGTCGTCGAGGGCGTGTGCGAGCGCTGCGGCGCACCCGTTATCCGCAAGGAAAAGAGCCAGTGGATGCTGCGCATCACGAAGTATGCCGACCGCCTCATCGACGATCTCGACGGCGTCGACTACATCGAGCGCGTGAAGACGCAGCAGCGCAACTGGATCGGCCGCTCCACCGGTACCGAGGTCACGTTCAAGACCAACACCGAGGATGATATCACCGTTTACACCACCCGTGTCGATACGCTGTTCGGCGTGACGTACACGGTCATCTCTCCCGAGCACCCGCTGCTCAAGAAGTGGAAGGGCATCATCAAGAACTGGGACGAGGTCGAGGCATATCAGGCTGCCGCCGCCCGCAAGAGCGACTTTGAGCGCGGCGAGCTCAACAAGGATAAGACCGGCGTTCGCCTCGACGGCATCGAGGTCATCAACCCCGCGACCGGCAAGGTTGTGCCGATGTTTGTTTCGGACTACGTTTTGATGGGCTACGGCACCGGCATCGTCATGGGCGTTCCGGGCCACGACCAGCGCGACTGGGACTTCGCCAAGGCGTTTGGCCTGCCCATCGTTGAGGTCGTCGAGGGCGGCGACATCACGAAGGAGGCCTTCACGCTCAAGGATGACACCGGCATCATGGTCAACTCCGGCTTCTTAAACGGTATGACCGTCAAGGAGGCTATCCCCGCGATGAAGAAGTACGCCGTCGAGCAGGGATGGGGCCATGAAAAGGTCAACTACAAGCTGCGCGACTGGGTCTTCTCCCGTCAGCGCTACTGGGGTGAGCCCATCCCCCTCGTCAACTGCCCGAAGTGCGGCTGGGTGCCCGTGCCCGAAGAGGAGCTGCCGCTCGTTTTGCCGCAGGTGGACAGCTACGAGCTGACCGACGACGGCGAGAGCCCGCTCTCCAAGATGACCGACTGGGTCAATACCAAGTGCCCCAAGTGCGGGTGCGACGCCAAGCGCGAGACCGACACCATGCCCCAGTGGGCGGGTTCTTCGTGGTACTTCCTGCGCTATATGGATCCGCACAACGACCATGAGCCTGTCTCTCACGAGGCGGAAAACTACTGGGGCCCTGTGGACTGGTACAACGGCGGCATGGAGCACACCACACTGCACCTTCTCTACTCCCGCTTCTGGCACAAGTTCCTCTACGACATCGGCGTCGTGCACACGAAGGAGCCCTATGCCAAGCGCACGAGCCACGGCATGATCCTCGGCCAGAACCCGCACTACGTCGGCAACGTCTCCACGCAGGAGGAGAAGGACGCGCTGATCGCCAAGTACGGCAATCAGGCGCTGCGCCCGGCGGTCAAGATGAGCAAGTCCCTCGGCAACGTCGTCAACCCCGATGATGTCGTCAAGGCTTACGGCGCGGACACGATGCGCCTTTATATCATGTTCATCGGCGATTTTGAAAAGGTCGCCACCTGGTCGGACGATGCCGTCAAGGGCTGCAAGCGCTTCTTAGACCGCGTGTGGAACCTCGCCGATCAGGTGACGGAGGAAGATGGCGTTTCCGAAAAGAACGCGCCCATCGTCCACAAGACCATCAAGAAGGTCACGGACGATATTGACACGCTGAAGATGAACACCGCCATCGCCGCCCTCATGGCTATGGTCAACGAGTTCTATTCGAACGGCGTCAGCCGCGGCGACTTTGAGGCGCTGCTGCTTATGCTCTCTCCGTTCGCGCCCCACATGGTCGAGGAGCTGTGGGAGCAGAAGGGCTTTGCCGCCAAGTACGAGGGCAAGATGGCGATGCAGTGCGCGTGGCCGGAGTATGACGAGAGCAAGACCGTCGCCTCCTCCGTTGAGATGGCCGTTCAGGTCAGCGGCAAGTTCAAGGGCACGATCATCGTCCCCGTGGACAGCGATCAGAATACTGTTGTCGAAGCGGCAAAGGCGAGCGAGAAGGTCGCCAAGGCCATCGCCGGTATGCAGATCGTCAAGGTCATTCACGTCAAGAACAAGCTCGTCAACCTGATCGTGAAGCCCTGCTGAGCGGAATTTCGGATTTTTTCAAAAATATGAGGAAAGATTATTGACAAGCCGTGATTTTTCTCATATAATACCACCGTTAGTCATGTGAATGACTCTTAAAGAGCGCCCAGGATCAAGCCGGGTGTATCGGAGGGAGGGAAAACATAAATGTCCGAGATCCACGTCAAGGAAGGCGAATCTCTCGACAGCGCGCTCAAGCGCTTCAAGAGAAGCTGCGCCAAGGCCGGTATCGTGGCGGAGGTCCGCAAGAGAGAGTGCTATGAGAGCCCCAGTGTCAAGCGCCGCAAGAAGAGCGAGGCCGCCCGTAAGAACCGCAACAAGCGTTATTACTAATTAGTTCAGAAAAAGACCTGTCACAGATGTGGCGGGTCTTTTTTACACCCTTTTCCAAAGGGGTGCCCTGATTTTCCCGCGCGAGCGCGGGAGGGGGAGCGGCGTGCGCGCCGCGGCACCAAAGGGGGTATTCTCTTTCCGAAGAGAATACCCCCTTTGAATCCCCCAGAGAAAGGCGAGGGGAGTTCCCCTCGACCCCGACATTGGCAGTTTATAGCTTGAATGACTGCACGCGCTGCGCAATGTAAGTGCGGTGTACATGGCTTCGCCATGAATCTTCTGCGATTCGTAACTACTCGCAACCGCGCCTTACTGCCGTGAGGCGCGAGTGACGTTACTTCGGCGGCAGACTGCGTGCGGAATGCGGCATTGCTGCGCTCGCCGCATTGTGGAGACTGGCGGTAGACGGAAATTAGTCCGCACTCCTACAAGATAGGCAGAGCAACAGCGGGTAGTAGGAGCAGAGGCAAATCGTATAGCAACACTAAACGCGGCAACGCCGCGCTATGGGCAGTGCAATCGGCAAGCATTGCAGCTCTTCGAGCTGCTCGCTTGCAATGGCAAAACCTTTCTCTTGGGGGATCAAAAGGGGGCCATTCTCTTTTGTGAAAGAGAATGGCCCCCTTTGCCCCGTGCAGCGCCATTGGCGCTGCTTTCCCCGCGGCGCAGCGCGCCGCTTAAAGCTCTGGGAGCAGGTCAACGACCTCAGGGAACATGAGAAACGCCGTTTGAATGCCTAAATTCTGCGCAAGCTTGACCTTTTGCCGCAAGGTCTCTGCATCGTCAAACAGCACGAAGTGCGTGCCATTTCCCGCGGAGTAGGTGAAATACTTCGCCATCAGCTCGCGGGAAAAATAGACGGACGATGGATGCTTTTCCCGCAGGGCGAGCAGCTCTTCGCGCGTGAGCGGTGTGCCGCAGCCGGAGGGACAGGGGAGGGGAAAGTCCATCATTACGCGTTCCAAGTCGAGCGCCAGACGCTCCGCGCCATAGCGGCAGGCGGTTTCCTCCAGCAGCGCGCGCAGCGACCCGCCGGAAAGGCCAGTGCCGACGAGGAGCGCTGCGCCCTCGGCCGGGAGCGAGAGGGGGCAGTAGAGCGCCATCCCCCGCGCACTCAGGCGGGCGGAGAGACGCGAGAGAAACGAAAGCCGGTCAGAATACGGATTGGTCTCAAAGTCCGCCAGCACGCCCTGAAAGCCGCGCTTGACGCATTCCGCGACGATGGTGCGGCAGAGCGTGTCGATGCGTGGGATCGCCCCGGTGCAGCGGTCGGAAAGGCCCATGAGCCCGCCGCGCGGGAAGGCCGTTGCGTCGCAGCGCGTCAGGCATCCGCCCTGACCGACGGCATAGGCCACGTGGACGAGCGGCAGTGCGGGCCTTGAGGCACACTCAGAGAGCGCCTTTGGCGTGATGGCGAGGTAGGTGAGCAGAAAAATCCCCCCTTGTGAAAAGCGCGTTCGGCGCGTATAATAACCGTAATACTTTTATGCGCGATGGGAGACCGATATGCTCAGATTGCTTTGCCCGCAATGGGTGTTTGACAATTACGAGGCCGTGACGCCGGAATTTTTGAAAGAGCATGGCGTGAAGCTGCTCCTCGCTGACCTCGACTTCACGCTCGCGCCCAAAAGCCAGAGCGAGCCGGACGAGTCGCTCACGCGCTGGATCGGCGCGCTGAAGGAGGCGGGCATCGAGTTTGCGATTTTGTCGAACAATAGAAGCCCCGTGCGCGTGGAAAAGTTCTGCAAGCCGCTTAAAGTCGGCTACGTCGGCCACGCGGGCAAGCCCGGCACGCGCGGCTTTCACGAGGCGATGGCGCGCTACGGCGTGAACGCGGGGGAGACGGCAATGCTTGGTGACAAGCTGCTCACCGATACGCTCGGCGCTCGGCGCAGCGGCGTTCTGATGCTGATGGTCGAGCCGCGCGGCGGCGCGGTGGGTGCGTGGAACCACGTGCTGCATGCCCTGCAGCGGCCATTCAAGGCCGCAAGCGCGCACGACGAGCGGAAAAAGCACTGAAATTTGCAAATTTCACCCACAACATCAAGAAAAACACTTGCATTGCCGCACTATATGCGGTAAAATACCGTAGGTTTAGAACCGATGCTTTGTGAATTTGAGGATAGCGATGATATCCTCGGGAATACAGGAGGAAATAGTTATGGCAACGATTACCGCTGGTGAGTTCAGAAACGGTAAAGTATTTGAAATGGAAGGCAAGTACTATCAGGTCGTCGAGTTCCAGCATGTCAAGCCCGGTAAGGGCGCGGCCTTCGTGCGCACCAAGATGAAGAACGTCGTCACCGGCGGCGTGACCGAAACTTCTTTCAACCCCACCGCGAAGTTCGAGGAAGTGGCCATCGAGCGCAAGAACATGGAGTACAGCTACAACGACGGCGATCTGTACTACTTCATGGATCAGGAGACCTATGATATGGTTCCCCTGAACCGCGATATGCTCGGCGATGCGTTCCGCTTCGTCAAGGAGAACACGATGTGCATGATCCTGTCCATCAAGGGCAATGTCTTCGGCGTCGAGCCCCCCAACTTCGTTGACCTTGAGGTCACCGAGACCGAGCCGGGCCTTGCCGGCAACACCGCGACCAACACCCTCAAGCCCGCAACGCTCGAGACCGGCGCGGAGATCAAGGTGCCGCTCTTCATCAACATCGGCGACAAGATCCAGATCGACACCCGCACGGGCGAGTATATCGGCCGCGCCAAGTAATAGACATTAAGTAAGCAGCAACAGGAAAATCGTAGTTCCGGTAACAGAAAGGAGTTTTACGATGGGTATTTCTGAAAAAGTCGCGTATCTCAAGGGCCTGATGGAAGGCATGAACCTGAATGCGGATTCCAACGAGGGCAAGCTGTTCCTCGCGATCGCCGACGTTCTTGACGAGATCGCTCTCGAAGTTGAAGACCTGACCGACGAGGTCATGGAGCTCGGCGACGGCCTGGACGTCATCAGCGACGACCTCGGCGACGTGGAAGATATCGTCTATGATGAAGACGAGGACGACTACGAGGATGAGGAAGACGACGAGGACGACGAGGAGGAGTGCTACGCCACGACCTGCCCCGAGTGCGAGGAGGAGATCTTCTTCGACGATTCCGTCCTCGAAGACGGCAAGGTCGAGTGTCCCAACTGCGGCGCGACCCTCGAATTCGATCCCGCCGACCTTGTGGAAGACGAGGAAGAGAAGGACGACTAAGCGTCTGAAAACCGTATAAAGTAAAGGACCGCCACAGCAGGAAACTGCTGTGGCGGTTTTTGCTATTTTGTGAGGTTATGAAGCGGTGTGCTTCGTCTCCACTGTGCTCTTGTCAATGATCAGGACAACAAGGGACACAAGGAACATGATCGCCAATGCGTTCTCGAGCACGGAATTCATACTTGCGAGCAGGGAGGCATCCTTCCACTCGAGGTAGGATGTCATATTTGTGGGGATATCATAAATGAAATGCAGCAGCATGGGAATGACGATGTTGCCTGACTTGAGATAGATGACCGCAAAGGTAAATCCGATGGCCCCTGACAGAAAGAAAGCGGAGGTGCTCCAACCGGTCACCACATGAGCCGCCCCTAAGACAAGAAAACTGACAAAGGCATAAAGCAGACGGCTCCAAACGCTTTTATTCCCGTGGAAATATCCTTCCAAAATGAGGAGGCGGTAATTCAGTTCCTCATAAAGGGCAGTCGTGAGCTGCTGCAATAGGATCCTTGCGAAAAACAGCCCTGCTGAAATTCCCCTGCATCCGACATAGACGGCGGCCACGTAGCACAGCAGAAATACGAGAAAACCGAGACCTGATAATATGGCAATCTTACTGTTATGAAGGCTTAGAATTTCCCTTGTCGTTTTCCCGTACAACCGTGTTCCGAGCATCAGGATGATGACTCCGAAAGCGGCGCGCAGCATACTGCTGAGCAGATACCATGGAATGCCAGACACAAAATTCACGATGAGTATCGATAACATGAGGAATGCTGCGCCCAGCACGACGGCCCAGAGGATTCCGCTAAATCGTTTATCCCATAGTAATCTCTTCATGCTACCATCCTAAAAGTCTGCGATGATCTTTCGGCATCCAATGCATAAAAAGGTCGTCTGCCAGTTTTCTTCGTAGATCGCGCCGGTGCAGTCGGGGGAGACCAGAGTTGCGCCTGCGTTTTCCATGCTTTTTTTCGTGTACAGCATAGGCGCTTTACAGCCGTTGGGTACAAAGTAGTTATCCCCGCGGGTGCGGAGCTTGCCCTGCTGCATCTCTTTGCCACAGAATGGACACTTCACGGTGTGTTCCTCCCTGAAAATCTCTTTTTGTTAAGGCTCTTTTTTCGCAGCTATGCGGTCATGCAGGCCCGCAAAAATAAAGTGGGCCTATGAGTCCTTCACGGGAGCAATCAGCAGTACTGCCATTATGAAAGCATACAAACCGTACAGGCAGCGGGTAACGGTGACGCTCAAGAGACAAGTTGCTTCCGGATGGGTCAATGCATATGCCACAAAAACAACGGCGATCAGCAGCATCACTGACCCGATGGTTCTGCAAACCTTCTTTTTCATGCGGAGATACTCCTTGCCAAATTTTGATTTGGCGGGGAAAGAGTCTCTGCGATATAAAAATCATAGCATGAGGATAATGGAATGGCAAGATAAAGTAGACCCGCCTACGGTTTGTTTACAAATTTCCGGTTGTACGGCGCGCGAAAGCGTGGTAAAATACCTCATAGCAACGAGCGGAGGCGCTGCCGCCGAAGCAATAGACCGGAAAGGAAGAACATACTATGAAAATTGCAATTCCCTGCGAGAATGGCGAAGTGATGCAGCATTTCGGCCATGCCACGGAGTTTACCGTTTACACCATCGAGGATATCAAGCCCATCGAAAAAGAGACCGTCACGTTTGACGATACCGACCACGAGAAGGTCGCGGGCGGGCTCAAATCCCGCGGCGTCGATCTCGTCATCTGCGGGAATATCGGCGAGGGTGCGCACGCCGCCATCGACAACGCGCATATGCTGCTCATTTCCGGCGTGACCGGAAATGCCGACGAGGCGGTCGACAGCTTCCTCCAGGGCAATCTGGAGCTGATGACCGGCGACAGCAGCGCGAGTGCCGGCGGCTGCGGCGCGGGCTGCGGGGCCGGATGCAGTGCATGCGGCGGTGGCTGCGGCGGTTGTGGCGGCGGCTTCCACGAGCCGTACGTCGAGACGCGCACGTTCGCCGATATCGTCACGCTGACGGAAGAAAACTTCCAGACTGAGGTGCTCGACGATCCGGGCCTCATCATCATCGACTTCTGGGCAGAGTGGTGCCAGCCGTGCAAGATGATGGCGCCTGTCTTTGCCGAGCTCAACGGGGAAGAGGACAAGGTCAAGTTCTGCAAGGTCAACGTCGACGAGCAGCCGAACCTCGCTTCGATGTTCGGTATCGACTCCATCCCGACGCTCGCCGTCGTGCAGGACCGCCACACGCTGACCGGCATGGTCGGTGTGCACGATAAGGCCGACATCAAGGCGATGCTGGAGAAGTGCAAGGCATGAGAATTCGATACAACGAAGACGCGGAGGTCGTCGCCCGCCTGCGCGCCGCGCTCTTAAAGCGCGATTTACAGTGCCCCTGCCGCTTGCAGAAGATCGAGGACAACGTCTGCATGTGCAAGGAGTTCCGCGACCAGATCGCTGACCCCGAATTCGAGGGCTACTGCCACTGCCGTTTGTACTACAAGGAAAAGTAAAAATTGGTTATAGACCTATGGTATTTTACCACACGTCTGAAAAAAGCACCGGCCAAAACGGTGCTTTTTCATTCCATCAAGCGCTGCATATCCTGCGGGATAGGCGCTGTAAAGTGTAATTCCAGTCCGGTGACCGGCTGGGTGAACCACAGCTCGTATGAGTGCAGCGCGGGGCGGGCGATGAGGGTTTTGTCCTCCGTGCCGTAGAGCCAGTCGCCCGCGAGGGGATGACCGAGGTATGCCATGTGGACGCGAAGCTGATGCGTGCGACCCGTCTGTGGGTGCAGGCGCAGGAGCGTGAAGCGGTCGTTTACTTGCAGAGTCTCGTACTCCGTGAGGCTCTGAAGCCCGTCCGCGCGCACGCAGCGGCGGATGATGGAGCCCTCCGCGCGGCCGATCGGCGCGTCGATGACGCCACACGGCGGTTCAACTCTGCCGACGGCGACAGCGCGGTACTCGCGCCGCAGATCGCTTGAGTGCAGTGCGCGGCGCAGGCGGTCGTGCACATAGCCATTTTTCGCGGCGATGAGGAGGCCAGACGTCCCTTTGTCAAGCCTGCTCACAAAATGCGGCACGCTGCCCTCGCCGAGATAACTCGTCAGCATCGCTGCAAGGCTCGGCGCGGAGGCGTCACCCGACTTCGGGTGCATGGCGACGCCCGCAGGCTTGTTGAGCACGAGCAGGTCGTCGTCCTCGTAGACGATGTCGGGCTTTGCCGCATTTGCGCAGTACAAGTCCTCGCGCGGCGTACGCTCGCTGAGGACGACGCTGACGGTGTCGCCCGCGTGGACGATTGTGTTGACATGGACGCTCTGTCCGTTCAATAAAATGGCGTTTTCGCGCCATTTGAGGCTTTTGAGCAGCGTGTAGGAAAGCTGAAGACTGCCGCGCAGGATGCCTTTGACCATGCGGCCGTCCTCCTCCGGCGTCACGGTGTATGTGAGAATGCGCATGGAAGTTCTCCTTTCCCGAAGTAAACAGCGCGTAAAATTCACACATAGTATACCATCTTCGCACGAAAAATGATATACTGAATCACACTTCGGCGCTGCCGAAAAAAGCAACAGGAGGGCAATGGCATGGACAAGAGAACCATCTGCCTTTTGAACGATTCCTTTCCGCCCGAGATCGACGGCGTGGCGAACGCCGTCGTGAACTACGCGAAAAACATCACGAAAAGCGGCGAAAACGCCATTGTCGTCACGCCGACAATGCCCGGCGCGGACGACAGCGCGTTCCCATTCCCCGTGCTGCGCTACCCGAGCATCGACACGCGCAAGAAGCTCGGCTACGTGGCGGGCTATCCGTTTTCACCCGAGACCGCGCGCGTGCTGACGGAGCAGAAGGTCGAACTGATGCACACGCATTGTCCCATCACGTCGTGCCTGCTGGCGCGCTCGCTGCGCGCCGTGGTCGACGCGCCGCTCGTGCTGACGTATCACACGAAGTACGATGTCGACATCGCCAAGGCTGTGCGCGGCAAGCTCTTGCAGGAGAGCGCCATTCGCGCGCTGGTACAGAACATCGCAAGCTGCGATGAGGTCTGGGTCGTGAGCCGCGGGGCGGGGGAAAATCTGCGCTCGCTCGGCTACGAGGGCGACTACATCGTGATGGAAAACGGCGTGGACGTGCCGCGCGGGCGGGTGTCTGACGAGGCCATCGCCGCGGCGACGGGCAGATATGACCTGCCGCAGAACGTGCCGGTCTTTCTCTTCGTCGGGCGGCTGATGTGGTACAAGGGTATCCGCATCATTTTAGACGCGCTGAAAACGCTGCGCGAGAAAAATGTCGACTTCCGCATGGTGTTTGTCGGCGAGGGCGCAGACGGCGCGGAGATCCGCAGCTATGCGGAAGAGCGGAAGCTCTCCGACCGCTGCTTTTTCACAGGTGCGATCTCTGACCGCGAGATCATCCGCGCGTGGTATGGCAGATCCGACCTGTTTCTCTTCCCGTCGACGTTCGACACGAACGGCCTTGTCGTGCGCGAGGCCGCAGCCAGCGGTACGGCGACTGTGATGATCCGAAATTCCTGCGCGTCCGAGGGCGTGGGCGACGGGCGAAACGGCTTTTGCATCGAGGAAAACGCCGCGGCGATGGCGACAAAGCTCGAAGAGCTCTGCCGTGCGCCGGAGGTGATGCAAGTGGTCGGCGAAAACGCCCAGCGCGAGCTGTACGTTTCATGGGAGACGGCGGTGCAGCGCGCCATGGCACGCTACGAGGTCGTCATCGACAATTACCGCAGCGGAAAATATCCGAAGCGCGAGCGCTTCGGCGACGAGTTTTTCAAAACGCAGGGCGGGCTGATGAAGGCCTTTGCCAGCGTGAGCGAGCTGAGCGAGGAGATCGCCGCGGGGCTGCGCATTGAGCGCGACGAGGCGTTGCAGACCATTGTCCGTTCGCGGCAGGAGCTTCGCGGGCGGTTCGGCGAGACAAAGCAGGAGCTCGCCGAGCGCTACGAGACGATTTTGCAAAAAGTGGACCGCTATTTATGAGAAAAAGACGAGCGAAAATTCGCTCGTCTTTTCTTCTTAATCTTCGTGTTTTGGCTTTTCCGCGGCGAACCACATGTTCCACTGGAAGGAGTACGCCCTACGCGACGCCTCGTCCGCGCAAATTAGACGCACGCGCGACGGCTGTGCGTGCTCATAGCCGTAGTCCATGATGGCGCGCAGGACGCGGTAGGCGGCCTTCAGGTCGCTGTCTGTGCAGGAGAGGGTCAGCGTGTCGCCGTCCGTGAGCGGCAGAAGTTCGGTCGCATGGTCGGAAGAGGGGAGGGCGGAGATGTCCCCGCAGATGATCTCAACGGTCATGGCAGCCTCCTCAGCGGTTCAGATACGCGCGGCACTTCGCCTCCGCGTCGTGCGCAAGCTGTTCTTCGTCGACTGTGACAAGATGACCGTGGTCGACCGTCACGCGGCCCTGAACGACTGTGTAGTCAACGGGTCCGCGCACGCCGACAGTGCCGAGCACGCTTTTGGGGTCAAAGCACGAGCCGACGAGCTCGAGCCTGCGCGAGTCAATCATGAAGAGGTCGCAGCACTTGCCGACCTCGAGCGAGCCGATGTCATCGCTGCGGCCAAGGATGGCCGCGCTGCCGCATGTTGCCATCTTGAGCACGTCGTAACCGCTGGGGGCAGCTTTGCTGCTGTTCAAACGGTGCAGCAGGAACGCGGCGCGCAGTTCCTCCATCAGCGATGAGCCGTCGTTCGAGGCTGAACCGTCAACCGCGAGGCCGACCGGCACGCCGAGCTTCAGCATCTCGGGCACGCGGGCGACGCCGGAGGCGAGCTTCATGTTCGAGATCGGGCAGTGCGCCACGCCGGTGTGCGTCTTTGCCAGCACGCGCAGCTCCTCGTCGTTGAAGTGGATGCCGTGAGCGAACCAGATGTCGCTGCCCGTCCAGCCGAGGCGCTCCATGTACTCGAGCGGGCGGATGCCCTCGCGCGCGAGCATGAAGTGTTCTTCGTCCTTCGTCTCGCACAGGTGGGTGTGCAGGCGCACGCCGTACTCTCGCGCGAGCACGGCGCTCTCGCGCAGAAGGTCGGCAGACACGGAGAACGGCGAGCACGGGGCGAGCGCAACACGGTGCATCGCGCCGAACGACTTGTCGTGGTATTTCTCGATGACACGGGCGGAATCGGCCATGATCTCGTCGACCGTCTGCACGACGCTGTCGGGCGGCAGGCCGCCGTCCTTGACAGAGAGGTCCATACTGCCGCGCGAGGCGTACATGCGCGCGCCGATCTCGTCCGACGCGGCAAACTGCGCGCCAATGAGGTCGCCCGCGCCCGCGGGGAAGACATAGTGATGGTCGAAGCAGGTCGTGCAGCCGTGCTTCATCAGCTCGCCAAGGCCCGTGAGCGTCGAGAGGCGGATGACGTCCTCGTCGAGGTTTTTCCAGATCTCATAGAGCGTTTTGAGCCAGTCAAAGAGCTCCATGTTCTGTACTTCCGGCAGGTTGCGGGAAAAGACCTGATAGAGATGATGGTGCGTGTTGACAAGGCCGGGGTAGCAGAGCATGTGGCTCGCGTCAATCACCTTTTCCGCCTCCTGCGGCAGATTTTTACCGATCGCGCGGATGAATCCATCCTCAGCATACAGATCGACGTTTTCATAAACCGTGTCCGCGTCATCACACGACACCAGCGAACGAATGTTTTGAATGAGCAGAGTAGACATAGCAATACCTCTTAGACCCGCGCCAAACGCAGGCAGATTTAGTGAAAAATAGCAAGAAGCGCATTTTGCTGCCTCCAGCGTCAAAACAGCTCAAAAGCCTCGCAGAGTTTCACGCCGCGCACGGCGTGAAATAAATTGGAATTCGTCGCGGAGGACGACATGCGCGCTCTATTTTGCGCCGCGCACGGCGCAAATGAATTTGATCGTTTTTTGCCGCGACACGTGCGTGGAAAAAAGCGTCGCAGACTTGCCGCCGCGCACGGCGGCAAAAAAATAGAATTCGTCGCGGAGGACGACATGTGCGTCCGCAGCGACACTTTGCAGTGTTTGGAGCGGTGAGCGACAAACACTGAAGCCTATCTAAAATGAAAGCACCCATCGGGTGCTTTCATTTTAAGTGTTTTTATCTCTCTTCGCGGAAGTAGCTCAGACCCAGCGATGCGGGCGGCTGATCCTCGCGCTTCTTGCGCAGCGACACGATGATCAGAACGACCAGCGTGACGACGTAGGGGAGCATCTTGTAGAGCTCCTTGATGGCAAGGTTGGTGCCGGTGGGGATGAAGATATAGAGGATGTAGAACCCGCCGAACAGGATGGAGGCCAGCACGCTGACGTTCGGACGCCAGATCGTGAAGATGACGAGCGCGATGGCGAGCCAGCCGCGGTCGCCGAAGGCGTTGTTGGACCAGACGCCGCAGGCGTAGTCCATGACGTAATACAGGCCGCCGAGACCCGCGATCATGCTGCCGATGCAGGTGGCGAGGTATTTGTACTTCGTCACGTTGATGCCGGCTGCGTCCGCCGTCGCCGCGCTCTCGCCCACGGCGCGCAGGTGAAGACCCGTGCGGGTGTGCTTGAGGAGGTACGACGCGAACAATGCGATGACGATGGCGAGGTAGGCAAGGAAGCCGTAGGACAGGAAAACCTGACCGAACCAGCCGCCGACATTCAGAGATTTGCTGAAATAGGCGCTCGTCGCGCTCAGCGCGATGGAAGGGACTTCACTGTCGGTCAGCTTGATGAGCGAGCCGCCGAAGAAGTTGCCGATGCCGACGCCGAACGTCGTGAGTGCAAGACCCGTGACGTTCTGGTTGGCGCGCAGCGTAACGGTCAGCAGGCAGTAGAGAAGGCCCATCAGAAGCGAGCCCAAAAGCGAGCAGAGCATCGGGATACCGATGGCGAGGAACGCGTTCATGTCGGCAGCCGGGGTGGACTGCTCGTAGAAGAACGCGCCGATGACGCCGCAGATACCGCCGACGTACATCACGCCCGGAATGCCGAGGTTCAGGTTGCCGGACTTTTCCGTCAGGATCTCACCGGTGCTGCCGTAGAGCAGGGGAATGCCCTGCATGACCGCACGGGGAAGGAAAGAAGCAAGATCAAACATCGCTCACGCCTCCTTTTTGCCCTTGCGCAGGCTGACCTTGTAGGTGATGAAGAATTCGCTGCCGATGATGAAGAACAGGATGATGCCCGTCAGGATATCGGCGAAGGAGTGGTTCAGGCCGAACACGCTGGAGATCTCGCTCGCGCCGCGGCTCAGAACCACGATAAGAAGGCTCGTGAAGATCATCATGATGGGGTTGAACTTGGCCATCCAGGAGACCATGACCGCTGTGAAGCCGCGTCCGCCGACGATGGTGGTGGTCAGCGTGTGGTCCGTACCGGCGGTGAGCAGCAGGCCGATGAGGCCGCAGATCGCGCCGGAGAGGATCATCGTGCGCACGATGACGCGCTCGACCTTGATGCCCGCATAGCTTGCGGTGCGCTGGCTCTCACCGACAACGGCGATCTCATAGCCGTGCTTGCTGTAATTGAGATAGATGTACATAACGCCCGTGAGGATCGCCACAAGCAGGATCGGGAGGAGATAGCGCTGGCCGCCGAGAACGGGGAGCCAGCCGGCCTCGGTATTCTGGTTGATGATACCGATCTTGCCCGAGCCCTTGGGCACTTCCCACACGATGATGAAGAACGCGGCGAGCTGTGTCGCGATGTAGTTCATCATGAGCGTGAAGAGCGTTTCGTTCGTGTTCCACTTGGCCTTGAAGATACCGGGGAGGAAGCCCCACAGCGCGCCTGCCGCGACGGAGGCGACGATCATAATGACGATGAGAAGACCGTTGGGGATCTTGCCGCCAAGGCAGATCATGCAGGCCGCGGTGGCAAGGCAGCCGATGAGCACCTGACCCTCGGCACCGATGTTCCAGAAGCGCATCTTGAACGCGGGCGTGACCGCGAGCGAGATGCCGAGCAGGATCGCGAGGTTATGGAACGTGACCCAGCTCTTGCGCGACGTACCGAACGCGCCGTAGAGGATCGTGGAGTAGACTTTGATGGGATTTTCGCCCGTCAGCAGCGTTGTGACGATCGCGCAGACGATCAAAGCGAGCACGATCGCGCCGCCGCGGATCAAAACGGCCTTGTACCAGGGGAGCGTATCGCGCTTGGCGATGTGGAAGAGCGACTGTTTCTTATTCATCCTTGTTGCCTCCCCTCACGAGCGTCATCAGTGCGCCGACCTCGCGCTTGTCGGTCTTTCTGGCGTCGACCACGCCGGAGACCTGACCGCCGCAGAGAACGACGATGCGGTCGCACAGTTCAAGCAGCACGTCGAGGTCTTCGCCGACATAGACGACGGCGACGCCGTGCATCTTCTGCTCTGTCAGCAGGTTGTAAATGGTATAGGAGGTGTTGATGTCCAGGCCGCGCACGGCGTAAGCGGTCATCAGCACGGCGGGGGACTGGGCGATCTCGCGTCCGACAAGCACCTTCTGCACGTTGCCGCCGGACATGCGGCGCACGGGGAAGGACGTGCTGGGCGTGACGACGCCGAGCTCTTCCCAGATGCGGTTGGCGAGCGCTTCGGGATCCTTGCGGTCAAGGAACAGACCCTTACCCTTGCGCCAGGAGCGCAGCATCATGTTGCCCGTCATGCCCATCGAGCCGACGAGACCCATGCCGAGTCGGTCTTCGGGGACGAACGACATCGAAATGCCGCTCTTGCGGATCTTCATCGGGTCGAGACCGACGAGCTCCTTTTCCTTGCCGCCGTCGGGCGGATAGAACGTAACATGGCCGGAGGCGACGGGGTAGAGGCCCGCAATGGACTCGAGCAGCTCGCGCTGGCCGCTGCCTGCGACGCCCGCGATGCCGAGCACCTCGCCCGCGTTGATGGTGAAGCTGACATCGTCCAGACGCTTGACGCCAAGCTCGTCGTAAGCCGTCAGGCCTTCGATGACGAGGCGCTTTTCAACGTCCTTCGGCTCGGGGCGGCTGATGTTCAGGCTCACCGTGTGGCCGACCATCATGTCGGTCAGCGATTGCTGGTCGGCGTCCTTGGTGGCGACGTCACCGACGTATTCGCCCTTGCGCAGCACGGCCACGCGGTCGGACACGTCGAGCACCTCGTGCAGCTTATGCGTGATGATAATGAGGGACTTGCCGTCAGCCTTCATGTTTCGCATGATGGCGAAGAGCTTGTCCGTCTCCTGCGGGGTGAGCACTGCGGTCGGCTCGTCCAGAATGAGGATGTCCGCCCCGCGGTAGAGCACCTTGACGATCTCGACGGTCTGCTTCTGCGAAACGGACATGTCGTAGATCTTCTGATTGGGGTCGATGTCGAACCCGTATTTGTCGCAGATCTCTTTGACCTTTTTGCTGGCTTCGGCAATGTCGAGCTTGCCTTCAAGGCCGAGGATGATATTCTCCGTTGCGGTGAAAAGATCAACGAGCTTGAAGTGCTGGTGGATCATACCGATGCCGTGTTCGAACGCATCCTTGGGGGAGGCGATCGTGACGGGTTCGCCGTGAATGTAGATTTGCCCCTCGTCGGGGAAATAGATGCCGGAGAGCATGTTCATCAGCGTCGTCTTGCCGCTGCCGTTTTCGCCGAGCAGCGACAGGATCTCGCCCTCGTGCAGCTCAAGGTTGATGGCGTTGTTCGCCACCACTTTGCCGAACCGCTTCGTGACATTCTCCATTTTAACTGCGCATGCAGTTCCCAAGGCGGTCACCCCTTTTTCCGCTGGAGGGCACAGAAAGAAAGCCCCGCAGCATTGTATTTGTACAAGTCATATATTAGCATAATTGAACGGCGTTGTAAATGTAAAACAGAAAAAAACACAAAAAAAATTAGAAGCGCACAAAAATTTTTAGCAAAATAGCGAAAAGTGCCATAAAAAGAAAAAAGATATCGGGCTGCCCGAAAGCAGCCCGATATGTAGTAGCAGAAACAATTAGCCGAAATTAGTATCCAGCAGATCAATGCCGTCGATCATGAGCTGGAAGTACGGGGCGGAACGGGCGGTGGACTCAGCCAGATAACCGTCCTGGACAACCTCGGTGTCGGGCGTGTAGTCGGGATCGGTGTCGACGTCAGCCATGTAAGAGGTGACAGGCTGGCCGTCCACGGTGAAGGTGGAGCAGTCGAAGACGTGGAGCTCGCCGCTCTCGAGCTTGGCGGTCGCATCGGCAATGGCCTCAGCGGTGCCCTCGGCAGCAACGTTCTCGTTCAGGTCGGTCAGCACGACGGAGCCGGTCGCAAGAGTGCCGGTCCAGTCGGCGTCGATGGCCTCGCCGTTCATGGCAGCGGTGATGGCATACTCATAGTAGGGAGCCCAGTCGATGCGGGAGGAGATCAGATAGGTGTTGGGGCAGGCAGCCTCGGTGGAACCGTTGTAGGAAACGTCGGGAACACCGGCGGTCTCGCAAGCGGTGGGAGCGCCCATGGAGTCGGCGTGCTGGCTGATGAGCTTGCAGCCGTTCTTGATGAGCTTCTGCGCGCCTTCCTTCTCGGCGGTCTCGTCATACCAGCTGCCGGTGAAGGTGACTTCCATCGTGGCAGTGGGGCAGACGGAGCGAGCGCCCAGGAAGAAGGAGGTGTAGCCGGAGATAACCTCGGCATAGGTGAAGGCGCCGACGTAGCCGATCTTGGCCTCGTCTGCGGTGAACTCACCGTTGGCGATCATCTCGTTGAGCTTCATACCGGCAGCGATACCGGCGAGGTAACGGCCCTCATAGATGGAAGCGAAGGCGTTGTGGTAGTTGGAGAGACCCTCGGTGTGCGCCTTGGTGCCGGTGGAGTGGCAGAACTGCACGTCGGGGAAGTCCTTCGCGGCCTGGATCATGTAGTCCTCGTGACCGAAGGAGTCGGCGAAGATGATGTTGCAGCCGGCGTCGGCGAGCTCAGCGGCCTTGTCGTAGCACTCCTGACCTTCGGGAACGTTGGTCACGATGGTGTACTCGACGCCGAGCGTCTCGCAGGCCTCTTTCGCAGCGTTGATGAAGTTGAGGTCGTAGGTGGAGTTTTCGTCGTGGAGCATGATGAAGCCGACCTTGAAATCGGCAGCATCATTGTTGTCCTGATCGTCGGTGTTGGTATCGTCCTTCTTATCGCCGCAGGCGACGAGGGCGAGGACCATCACGAGACTCAGGAGCAGTGCAAGGAACTTCTTCATTTCGGTAAATCCTCCTTAAATTTTACGGCAATCAAAAGATTTGAATACCGTTATCACCATGATACATAAAATGGTAAAATTTATCAACAGGAAAAACAAAAATCGGTGATCAAACTTGACCAAAAAAGGCTTGGCTCTTTTAGTCATAGGGGAGAAAAGAGTGGATACTCCATGGAAAAAACGAAAAAAGACCCGCTCATTGAGCGGGTCTTTTGCATAAAAGTGCGGGTTGTTTGGAACGAATGTTACATCTGCACGCGGGTGCCGGTCTTGCCTTCGATGCCCTCGGCCGCCTTTTCCAGCAGCGTGATGAGCGCGACGCGGCCGGGCTTGCTTTCGGCGAACGACATGGCGGCCTGCACCTTCGGCAGCATGGAGCCGGGGGCAAACTGCTTTTCGTCGATATACTTGCGCGCCTCGTCCGGCGTCAGGGTGTCGAGACCCTTCTGGTCGGGCTTGCCGAAGTTGATGGCGACCTTCTCGACCGCCGTCAGGATGACGAGCATATCCGCGTCGAGCAGCTCTGCGAGCTTGGCGGAGGCGAAGTCCTTGTCGATGACCGCGGGCGTGCCGTAGAGCTTGCCGTCACGGCGCACGACGGGGATACCGCCGCCGCCGACGGTGATGACGACCGTACCGTTGTCGACGAGCGCCTTGACGGTGTTCTTTTCGATGACGTCGATCGGCTTGGGGGAGGGAACGACCTGACGGTAGCCGCGGCCCGCGTCCTCGACCATCGTGTAGCCCTTTTCTGCGGCGATGCGGTCGGCGGTCTCCTTGTCGTAGAACGCGCCGACGGGCTTGGTCGGATGCTGGAAAGCGGGGTCAGCCTCGTCGACGAGCACCTGCGTCACGACGGTCGCGACGTCCTTGTTCATGCCGCGGGAGGCGAGCTCGTTGCCGATGGCGTTCTGCAGGTGGTAGCCGATATAGCCCTGGCTCATCGCGCCGCACTCGGGGAAGGGCATGTCGGACTTGATGGCCTTGGCCTCGGCGGCGGTGGCCATGCCGAGGTTGATCATGCCGACCTGCGGGCCGTTGCCGTGGGCGATGATGACCTCGTTGCCCTGCGCGATCAGGTCGACGATGGGCTTTGCGGTCTCGGTGACGAGGGCGAGCTGCTCGTAGGGGGTGTTGCCCAGCGCGTTGCCGCCGAGGGCGATGACGATTCTTTTGCTCATGATGACTATCTCTCCTTTGATTTTTTGAAAACTCTCTTCTCTCAAAAGCGGCTGTGCTGCCTTTTTACATGATCGGTGCGCCTTAGAACATCTTGCGCTCTTCGCCGGACTTGTCCATCTCCATCAGCGCGTGGACGGGGTCTTTGACCTGCGCGAGGAACATCATTGCGGCAATGATATACGGCTTGTAGGACGCCTGCTTGTACAGAGGCACGATGTAACGGTCGAACACGCTGTTGTCGACCTCGCCCTCAGGGCAGGAAAGACCGGTGATGTCGGCGGGCAGGCAGTGGAGATAGAGCGCCTTGCCGTCCTTGGTGAGCTTCATCATCTCTTCGGTGCAGGCCCAGTCCTTGTGCTCGGCGTTCTGCGCGAGCAGCTTTTTCTCCAGCTCGTCGATGCCGTCCTTGTCGCCGGCCTGATAGAGCTTCGTGCGCTCCTCCATGGCCTTGAACGGCGCCCAGGACTTGGGATAGACGATGTCGGCGTCCTTGAAGGCTTCCTTCATGTCGTTGCACTTCTTGAAGCTGCCGCCAGTGGCCGCCGCGTTCTTCTTGGCGATCTCCTCGACCTCGGGCATGACCTCGTAGCCTTCGGGGTGAGCGAGGGTGACATCCATGCCGAAGCGGGTGAAGAGGCCGATAACGCCCTGCGGGACGGAGAGGGGCTTGCCGTAGCTCGGAGAATAGGCCCATGTCATGGCGACCTTCTTGCCCTTGAGGTTCTCCACGCCGCCGAAGTAGTGGATGATGTGGAGCATATCGGCCATGCACTGCGTCGGGTGGTCGACGTCGCACTGGAGGTTCACAAGCGTCGGGCGCTGTTCGAGGATGCCGTCGCGGTAGCCCTCTTCGAGCGCGTCCATGAAGGTCTTCTGATACTTGTGGCCCTCGCCGATGAACATATCGTCGCGAATGCCGATGACGTCGGCCATGAACGAGACCATGTTCGCCGTCTCGCGCACGGTCTCGCCGTGTGCGATCTGGGACTTCTTTTCATCGAGCACCTGCTCCTCAAGACCCAGCAGGTTGCACGCGGAGGCAAACGAGAAGCGCGTGCGCGTGGAGTTGTCGCGGAAGATCGAAATGCCGAGGCCGGAATTGAAGATCTTCGTGTTCTTGTTGCGCTCGCGCAGGTCGCGCAGCGCGTCGGCCACGGTGAAGACCGCGTCGATCTCCTCGTCGCTCTTGTCCCACGTCCAGTAGAAGTCGCTCTTGTACATGTTATTGATGTGCAGCGTCTCAAGGTGGCGTGCCAGTTCAACAGTCTTGCTCATAGATAATTTTCTCCTTTATTTTATAGTATATTAAAAATCGTTTGAAATATTTGCGCCGCGCACGGCGCAAATGATCTTGATCCGTTTTTTGCCGCGACATGCGCGTGGCAAAAAAACACTTCTCACGCAGCGCGCGTCGAGCCAAAGGCGAGGCGCGAAGCGGAGTGCAGCCTCTTAATATCAAATGACGGGCGAAGCACGTTATTTGATATTATTGCCCGTTAACTCCTGACGGAAGGAGGTGGCAGAGCCGTCCTTGTTCTCGGGCTTGTAGAGACCGGGGACAGCCGCGTACAGCGCCGCGCAGGTGACGAGGTCCTGCTTCCAGGTGATCTCGTTGGGCGCGTGGGCCTGAGATTCAGCGCCGGGGCCGAAGCCGACGCAGGGGATGCCGTAGCGGCCCTGAATAGAAACGCCGTTCGTGGAGAACGTCCACTTGTCAGTTAAGGGACGGCCAGTGCGCGTGGACATGGCTTTTTCGTCCGCGCCGATGCGCTCGGTGCCCCAGAGAGCGTGGTGCGCGTCGACGAGCGCCTGCACGTGGGGCGCGGTCTCCTTGTTGATCCAGGTGGGGAAGAAAGCCTCGGTCTCGTAGACGTGGCCGGTCCAGGACGGACGGTCGTACATGTACATGGAGACCTTGATATCGTTCGCGTACTTCTTGCACGCGGGCAGGTCTTCAATCTCCTTTAGACAGGACTGGTAGGTCTCGCCTGCGGTCATGCGGCGGTCGATGGAGATCGAGCAGCTGTCGGCGACGGCGCAGCGGGAGGGAGAGGTGAAGAAGATCTGGCTCGTGGTGCAGGTGCCGCGGCCAAGGAAGCGCGCATCCTCCCAATGCTCAGGATTATACTTTGGATCGAGCATCTTGACAAGGCCTTTGATCTCCTTGTCGTCAGCGGCGTCGTTCTCGTTCAGGTCGCGCACGTTCAGAATGACCTCGGCCATCTTGTGGATGGCGTTGTCGCCGCGCTCGGGGGCGGATCCGTGGCAGGAGACGCCGTGCATGTCGACGCGGATCTCCATGCGGCCGCGGTGACCGCGGTAGATGCCGCCGTCGGTCGGCTCGGTGGAGATGACGAATTCGATCTGGTTTCTCGCATCCTCAGGGCCCTTGAAGTATTCGTTGACGATGGACTGCCAGCACATGCCGTCGCAGTCCTCCTCCTGCACGGAGCCGACGACCATGATCTTGTAGCCCTCGGGAATGAGGCCGAGGTCCTTCATGATCTTCGTGCCGTAGGCCGCCGCAGCCATGCCACCCTCCTGGTCGCTGCCGCCGCGGCCGTAGATGACCTTGTCATCCTCGTAGCCCTCGTACGGGTCGTGCGTCCAGTTTTCGCGGTTGCCGATGCCGACGGTGTCGATGTGGGAGTCGATGGCGATGATCTTGTCGCCCGAGCCCATCCAGCCGATGACGTTGCCGAGCGCGTCGAACTCGACCTTATCGTAACCGAGCTTCTTCATCTCCTCGGCGATGCGGTGGGCGACGCCCTTTTCCTCGCAGCTCTCGCTGGGGATGGCGATCATATCACGCAGGAAGCGGGTCATATCGGGGCCGTAGGCCTGTGCGGCTTTCTTGATGGCTTCGAAATCCATGGTAAAACCTCCGTTAAAAGTAATAGTATTATCTGTCGATCGGGGTTAATTTTCTGTTACACTGTCCTTATCATAGCATAAGAACGGCAGTTGTCAAACAAAAAATTTGCATTTCAAAAATTTTTTAAGAAAGTGATTGCAATTCGATCAATTTATGGTATTATAGGGATGAAAGAACATGCCCGTTCCGATGGAAAGCTGTGCAATTTGCACAGCAAAATAGGGCGGACGGGCGATCAGAGGAGGGATAGACCATAGAAGCCGCAACGCTGAAGACACTGGAGCAGGTCGCAAAGGGCATCGCCGCGACCTTTGGCAGCCATTGCGAGGTGGTGATCCACGATGTGGGCGCCAAGCACCCCGAGCATTCCATCGTTGCCATCGAGAACGGCCACGTCACAGGCCGCAAGGTGGGCGACGGCGCGTCGCACGTTGTTTTAGAGCAGGTGCGTCAGGCCGACGCGCAGCCGAGCGACCACTTGAGCTACCTCACCAAAACGCCGGACGGGAAGATCCTCAAGTCCTCTACCATGTATATCCGCGGCAGGAACGGCAAGGTGGTTGCAATCCTTGGCATCAATTACGACATTTCCTCGCTTCTGATGGTCGAGGATGCGGTGCACGAGTTGATCGACACAAAGGATAAGACGCAGGGCGAGCCGGAAAAGATCGTCAACGTCAATGACCTGCTTGACGAGCTGATCGCCCAGTCGGTCGCGCTTGTCGGTAAACCCGTCGCGCTGATGAACAAGGAAGATAAGATGCGCGCCATCGGCTTTTTGAGCCAGAACGGAGCATTCCTCGTCACAAAGTCCGGAGACAAGATCGCAAAATACTTCGGCATATCCAAATATACACTATATTCTTATATTGACAAACAACAGGAGGAGAAGTGAACCATGGGCAAGATCGATTTGACCATCAACAAGACCGGCCTGCAGCACAACATTGAGAAGGCCAAGGAAAACAACGTTATCATCCCGACCATCGCGCAGATGCAGCATCCTGAGACCATCCCTGAGAAAATTCAGGAAAAGCTCAAGACCGTTGGCCTTTGGGACGTCAACCCGCTGAACCTCTTCCGCATCACGTGGAAGAACGAGGCCAAGGAGTCCGGCGGCCTCTATCAGGCCGTGCCGAATTATGTTGAAATTCCGTCCGAGCTCTCCGGCGTTCCCTGCCGCATCCTCGCCATGGCGGGCAAGTGGTTCCCCACGGGCTGCCACAAGGTCGGCGCTTCGTTCGGCTGCCTCGCCCCGCGCCTCGTCACCGGCCAGTTCGACGCGACGTATCATCACGCCGTGTGGCCCTCCACCGGTAACTACTGCCGCGGCGGCGCGTTCAACTCGAAGCTCCTCGCCGTCGACTCCGTCGCCATTCTCCCCGCGGAGATGAGCAAGGAGCGCTTCGACTGGCTCTCCAAGATTGCCGGTCAGGTCATTGCGACGCCGGGCTGCGAGTCCAACGTCAAGGAGATTTTCGACAAGACCTGGGAGCTCAAGCAGGACCCCAGCATGATGATCTTCAACCAGTTTGAAGAGATGGGCAACCCGCTGTGGCACTACAATGTCACGGGCTACGCCCTTGCAGACCTCTTCGAGGCCGTGAAGAAGCCCGGCCAGCGTCTCGCGGGCGCGTGCTTCACATCCGGTTCCGCCGGTACGATGAGCGCGGGCGACCTCCTCAAGGAGCGTTATCCAGGCATGAAGCTCGGCGTGGGCGAAGCGCTCCAGTGCCCGACGATCCTGAATAACGGCTTCGGCGGGCACCGCATTGAGGGCATCGGCGACAAGCACATCCCCTGGATCCACAACGTGAAGAACACTGACATGGCCATCGCCATCGACGACGAGGATTCCCAGCGTTTGCTGCGCCTTTTCAACACGGCAGAGGGCAAGAAGTACCTCAAGGAAGAGCTCAAGCTCTCCGACGAGCTCATCGAAAAGCTCACCTGGCTCGGCATCTCCGGCATCGCAAACGTCCTGTGCTGCATCAAGATGGCCAAGTACTATGAGCTGACCGAGGACGATGTCGTCTGCACTGTTCTGACCGACTCCGCTGTGATGTACGGCAGCCGCATTGAGGAGCTCAACGAGAAGCACGGCGCCTACAGCGAAGAGGAAGCCCGCCTTGACCACAACCTGCACATGCTCGGCCTGAAGACCGACAGCATGATGGAGCTGACGTACGAGGACCGCAAGCGCATCCACAACCTCAAGTACTACACCTGGGTCGAGCAGCAGGCGCGCGACGTCAAGGACCTCAACGCCCTCTGGTACGACACCAAGGGCACGTGGGACGCTGTCCACGCGCAGGCGAAGGAGCTCGACGAGCTCATCAACGAGTTCAACGAGGCCACCGGCCTTCTCAAAGCGCTCTAAGAGCGCGAAAGGGGAGCAGGAACCCCTTGCTCCAACCCCTGTTAGGATGATAAAAGGGGGTATCTCGAAGAGATGCCCTCTTTTTTATCCCCTCAAAGGGGGGACGCGCCCTGCGGGCGCGGGGAAAGCAGCGCCGACGGCGCTGCACGAATGCGCCCCCCATTTTCTTTCCAGAGAAAAGAAAACGGGCGTCGCCCGTCCAAAAGAAAGGCGTTTAGATTGGCAGTCTCAGGCTTGAATGACCTTTGTGCCTCCGGAATGCGACTTCCTGCGCGCGGCGTTGCCGCGCTAGCATTGCTATACGATTTGGCCTACTTCTATTATCCGCTGCCGCTCTGCCCATCTTGTAGAAGACACAGTAATCACCGTCTACCGAAGCACTCCACAATGCGGCGAGCGCAGCAATGCCGCATTCGGCACGCAGTCCGCCGCCAAGCAAACGTCACTCGCGCCTCACGATAGTAAGGCGCGGTTGCGAGACGTAACGAATCGCAGAAGATTCATGGCGAAGCCATGTACACCGCACCTGATTACCCGCAAGGGGTATGCCACATCCGTAAGGCAGCAGAGCTGCCAACGGCTGTGCAATGCGCAGCGCGTGCAGCGCTTCAAGATAAAAACTGCCAATGTGCGGGGTCAAGGGGTAAGACCCCTCGCCTTTCTCTGGGGGTTCCAAAGGGGTATTCTCTTTGGAAAGAGAATACCCCCTTTGTCTCGCGCCCCCTGCGAATAGGGGGACAAAAAGCAGCAGCGCTTTCACGCTGCAAAAACCCACCGCGCAGCGCGCGGACAATAAGGAGTTATTATGTTAAAAAACGTCAAATGCGCCCGCTGCGTCAAGTGCGGGAAAGAATACGAGGCCACGGCGAACCTCACGAACTGCTCGTGCGGCGGCATTCTCGACATCATCTATGACTACGACTACATCAAAAAGAACCTGACGAAGGAAACGCTCAAGTCCCGCACGAACACAATGTGGCGCTACCGCGAGCTGCTGCCGGTGGAGGAGACGACACCCGACACGCCGCTGCGCGTGGGCTGGAGCCCGCTCTACGAAGAGCCGCGCCTTGCAAAGCAGCTCGGCCTCAAAAAGCTCTGGGTCAAGGACGACGGACAGAACCCGACGGCGTCGCTCAAGGACCGCGCGTCCGCCATGGCGGTCGCCAAGGCGGGGGAGGCGGGCGCGAAGATCATCGCCTGCTCGTCCACGGGCAACGCCGCGAGCTCTCTTGCGGGCAACGCCGCGGCCGCGGGCCTCAAGACCTTCATCTTCGTTCCCGAGCGCGCGCCCAAGGGTAAGGTCGCGCAGCTGATGACCTTCGGCGCAAACGTGATCTCCGTTAAAGGCAACTATGAAGAGACGTTCGAGCTGTCGAAAAAGGCCATCGACAAGTGGGGCTGGTACAACCGCAACGCGGCCATCAACCCGTACCTCTCCGAGGGCAAGAAGACCGTTTCGATCGAGATCGCCGAGCAGCTCGACTGGAAGATGCCGGATTATCTCGCCATCTCCGTCGGCGACGGCTGCACCATCGCAGGCGTGTGGAAGGGCCTCAAGGACCTGTACGCCATCGGCTTTATCGACAAGCTCCCGCGCCTCATTTCCGCGCAGGCCGAGGGCTGCCACCCCATCAACCGCGCCATCGCGGAGAACAAGCCCTGGGAGCCGATGGAGGAGAACACGCTGGCCGACTCCATCGCCGTCGGCGTGCCGCGCAACGCGGACAAGGCGCTCATGGCGATCCGCGAGTCGAACGGCATCGTCGTGAACGTGACGGACGAGGAGATCATGGCGGCGCAAAAGCTGCTCGGCACGACCTGCGGCGTCTTCGGCGAGCCCGCGGGCGTCACCGGCGCGGCAGGCGTGAAAAAACTCTGCGAGCAGGGCGTGCTCGGTGGGAACGACACGGTCGTCTCCGTCGTGACGGGCAGCGGCCTCAAGGACGTGGCGAACGCCATCAAGTTCTGCGGCGAGCCGATGAGCCTGCCGAACGACCTTGACCTGCTGGTCGAGGAATTCGACAAGCGCGGTATCAGGACCGAAGCGTAACAGAAAAAGAAGAGCCCCGTGAATCGCATGATCCGCGGGGCTCTTTTCATACAAAATACTTTTTGACAAATGGGATCTGGTGAAGCAGCGCTGAGACGAGGAACGACAGCGCGCCGATGATCAATGTCAGCAGGGGAACGGAGAAAAACACGTTGAGTGACAGCGTGTTGAAGTGCAGAAAAATGTCGAACGATTCGATGAACAGCGGGTGTACGAGGTACGCGCCGAAGCTCCAGCGCGACAGCGCGCGAATGCACCTGTGACACTTTTCGCTTAAGTTCGGGAAGTTCAGATGCTCTTTGGCAAAGACGAACAGCCCCACGCAGACAAACAGTACATTGAGCGAATCGTAGCCGTAGAACAGCTCTGTTGCCGCGCCCTGCAAACGCGAGGCGAATGACGTCAGCACGACCGTGAGGACGAAGCCGAGCACACCGAGCGCGTAAAGCACACGCTTTGCGGTCAAGGAAAACTCCTTGCGGGCCAAATAGTAACCGAGCACAAAGTAGGGGACGAAGCCGAGCGTGAAATGATAATAGAATTTGCCCGTGAGCGCCTTGAATTCAGCGCAGTACTGCCACGAGAGAAGCGACACGGCCGACGCGATCTGCGGCAGCAGGAACGTAAAGATGAGCGTGAGCAGTAGAAAATAGCGCAGGAGCTTTTCATCCCGCACGATGGCGCGCAGAAACGGCACGATCAGATACAGTCCCACGATCATAAAGAGGAACCACATGTGATAGTGACCGTTGAGAAACTGTTGCAAAATAAGGTTCGTCGGGCATCCCTCGAAGTTCACCATGAAGACGGCGTAGAGCGCCGACCAGAAGACAAACGCTGTGACAAGACGGAGAACATTCTTTTTGAGAATGTGCAAAAGACTCTGCGAGCCGGAGAGGAACAGCGAGCCGCTGATCATCACGAAAACCGGAACAGCCCAGCGGACGGCACTGTCGTAAAGGTTGAAGGCTTGCCAGGCTCTTGAATAGACGTCCGTGTCGGCCCAGTGCTGCGCGGACAGATGCAGCACGATGACGGCGAAAGTCGCCAGAATGCGCAGTACGTCGAAATACGCGATGCGCTGCGGTTGTGTCTGTTCCATACTTAACGTTCGACCGCCTTTTCAGGATCTTCGTTCTCCGCCGGTGCGGCATCCTCTGCAGCGGGGGAGGCAGACTCATCCGCTGCGGGCTCTGCCGCGGCAGCTTCGGCCTCCTGCGCCTGCTGGGCGGCCATGGCCTCGGCGCGGCCTTCTTCGCGCGCCTGCTTTACGGCCTCCTCGCGGGTCTTTTCCGCCTTGGCGCGCTCCTTTTCGACCATGTGCTGAGCGTGCTTGTTTTGCAGCTTGAACACCAGCCGCAGCACGAACACGAACACCACGATCGCAAGGCCGAGCCAGCTCCAGAACTTGAGCTCGAAGAGCGTCTTGACAGTCCAGTACTTCGCCTGCATGCCGAGGAAGCAGAACAGGATCGACACGGCCAGCGCCGCGCCGAACAGCAGCACCCACAGCACCGACTTGACGGCGCTGTGCTTGCGCACGCGCAGGTGCGCGATCAAAAACAGCAGACTCAGCAGAAAAAACGCAGGGAACTGCGCAAATAAAATTTCCCTCAGATCCATATCTTACCTCACAGTGCGCATTTGCCGCGCTTCAAGTATTCGCCCATCTTGCCGCCGACGACCTTGCCGCCGTCCACCTGCAGCTGACCGCGCAGGTAGACCTTCGACACGCCGCCATTCGTGCGGAAGCCCTCGAACGGCGTGTAGCCCGCCTTGGAGAGCATGTCCGCGCCGTGGAGCACGTGGCTCGCGCCGGGATCGTAGACGACGATGTCGGCGTCGCTGCCCGCAGCGATGACGCCCTTGCGGGGGTAGAGACCGTAGAGCTTGGCGGGATTTTCGCTCAGCGCGCGGCAGACGCCGCCGAGCGAGAGCTTGTTTTCATTGATGGCCACAGTGTAGACGACCTCGCCACGCGTTTCGACGCCGGGAAGACCGCCGGGGATCTTCGTAAAGTCGTCGCGGCCCATGTCCTTCTGCTCGAGCGTGAACGAGCAGTGGTCGGTCGAGATGGTCTGCACCTCGCCGCGGCGCAGCGCCTTCCAGAGCGCTTCACTGTCTTCCTGCGAGCGGATCGGCGGCGCGCAGACGTAGCGCGCGGCGGAGGAAAAGTCGGGATCGTAGTAAACGCCGTCGTCGAGCGCCAAATACTGCGGGCAGGTCTCGACATACACGGTCTGTCCGCGGCGGCGCGCCGCGGCGATCTCGTCAAGAGAAGCACGGTTCGTCGTGTGGACGATGATGACGGGCGCGTCGGCCGCCTGCGCGATGCGCAGCAGACGTGAAACAGCCTCGGCCTCTAAATAGTCGGGGCGGGAGATCGGGTGCGATACGACGTCCGCGCCCAAACCGCTCGCCTTGAGTTCGGCGATGCGCGCGTCGATGACGCCCGCGTTCTCGCAGTGGACGCCCGCGATGCCGCCGCGGACCTTGAGCGCTTTCAGCGCGCGGTAGACCGCGCCGTCGCCGATCATCATGGCGGGGTAGGTGAGGTACATCTTGAAAGACGTGATACCGGCGTCGAACATCGCGTCGAGCTCAGACTCGATGCTCTCGTTCCAGTCGTCGATGGTCATATGGAAGCCGTAGTCGCAGTAGCACTTGCCGTCGGCCTTTTTATGCCAGAGATCAAGCCCATAGGCAAGGGATTCCCCTTTATTGGGGCAGGCAAAGTCGATGACCGTCGTCGTGCCGCCGCGGATGGCGCTTTTGCTGCCGCTTTCAAAGTCGTCGGCCGTCGTGGTGTTGCACACATCGAGATCGAAGTGCGTGTGCGCGTCGATAAAGCCGGGGAAGAGCATGCAGCCCGTCACGTCGACGACCTCGCTCTGCGCGGCGAGCTCGGGCGGGATGTGGCCGAGCATTTCGACCTTTTCCCCGTCGATGAGCACGTCGGCGCGGCGGCAGCCGCGGCCGCTGACGACATAGCCGCCTCGAAGCAGTGTTTTCATGGAAGAACCCTCCTTTGAAAAAATACCGTTCCAAATTAGCAAAAGCATAGCATACTTTTTACCTGATTTCCATAGAGTTTGGAAAAAATGTGAGAAGCGCCAAGATTTTTGCCGCAAATTCGGAACAATGCCGTATTGAGAAAGTAGCAGACATACGATACAATAAAATCATACCACATTCCGCTTTTATTTGTAGAAAAAGCGAACTTTTGGCGCGCAGACCAACTGAGAGATGTGAAAAGAAGCTGTGTGTCACGAAGAGCGGACAGAGAAAAAGCGGAGTGAAAAAATTGAGGAGGAAAACACTATGCGCAAGTTCCTATCCGTCCTGCTCGCAATGGCGATGGTCCTCAGCCTGACTGTGACCAGCTTTGCGGCGGACACCGCCGCTGATGCGAAAGCCGAGATGGCGGGCAAGACTGTCATTCTGCATACGAATGACGTGCACGGTGCGGTCGAGGGCTATGCCTACATCGCACAGCTCAAGGCCGACTATGAGGCCAAGGGCGCCGAGGTCATCCTCGTCGACGCCGGCGACTTCAGCCAGGGCACGACCTATGTCAGCTCCACCAAGGGCGCTGATGCGGTCACGATGATGAATGCCGCGGGCTACGACGTCGTCACCCTCGGCAACCACGAATTCGACTACGGCTATGCCCAGCTCAAGGAAAACATGAGCAAGGCCAAGTTCAAGGTCGTCTGCGCGGACGTCTTCAATGAGGACGGCACCCCCATCTTCGACGCGAGCTACACCTACACCACCAAGTCCGGTGTGAAGGTCGGCTTCTTCGGCATGGAGACCCCCGAGACCCAGACCAAGGCCAACCCCGCGCTCATCAAGGGCCTGACCTTCGCTGACAAGGACGCCTTCACCAAGGCTGCCGCCGATCAGGTCGCGGCGCTCAAGGATGCGGATGTCGTCATCTGCCTTGCGCATCTGGGCGTTGACGCAGAGTCCGCTCCCTACCGTTCCACCGATCTCTACGCCGCCGTCAAGGGCATCGACTTCATCGTCGACGGCCACTCCCACACCGTGATGACCAAGGGCGAGAAGGGCGAGCCCATCCAGTCCACCGGCACCGCGTTCAAGAACATCGGCGTGATTGTCATCGACAATGCCAGCAAGAAGATCGAGAGCAACTCCCTTTATGAGATCAAGGAAGACACCGCCAAGGACGCGACCGTTGCCGCGGCGGCAAAGGTCATTGTTGACCGTGTCAACAATGAATACGGTGTCAAGTTCGCCACCAGCAAGGTCGAACTCAACGGCGCGAAGGCCCCCAACGGCAACCGCGACGTGGAGACCAACAACGGCGACCTCATCACCGACGCGATGCGCTGGAAGGTCTTGCAGAACAAGGACGGCCTGACCGTGAATGAAGACCATGTGGTCGCCATCACCAACGGCGGCGGCATCCGTGCGGCGATCGCCAAGGGCGATGTGACCAAGAAGGACATCAACACCGTTCTGCCGTTCGGCAACACGGTCGCGGTCGTCTATGTCACGGGTGAGCAGCTGCTCGAAGCGCTCGAGGCGTCTACCTTCAGCACCCCGACGGCGGTCGGCGGTTTCCCGCAGGTTTCCGGCATCAACTTCACCATCCACACCGGCAAGGCGTATGACAAGAACGACGCCACCTATCCCGAATCCACCTACTACGGCCCCAAGACCATCAACCGCGTGGTCATCAACAGCGTCAACGGCAAGGAATTCAAGGCCAATGAGGTCTACGCCGTTGTGACGAACAACTTCTGCGCCGCCGGCGGCGACACCTACTATGCCTTTAAGGCCGCTTCCGCCCAGTTCGACACCGGTATTCCTCTGGACGAGGCTGTGATGGAGTATGTAACCAAGGAGCTCAAGGGCGCCATCGGCGAGCAGTATGCCGCGCCTCAGGGCCGCGTCACCTACTTCAATCCCTTCAAGGATGTGAAGACCACCTCCTGGTACTTCAACTACATGATCCGTCTCTATGAGGATGGCGTGATCTCCGGCACCTCCGCCACCACCTATGCGCCCAACGACACCCTGACCTGGGCTGCCGCGCTCAAGCTCCTGCTTGTCAGCAACGGCGATCTCAAGGCTGCGGACGCCACCGGCGCCGACTGGAGCAAGAACGTCATCGCCAAGGCTGCTGAGCTGGGTCTTGTTGCCGCCGATCTCGACGGCACGAAGGCCATCTCCCGCCTCGAGTTCTGCCAGGTCGCTGCCAAGCTCAACAAGCTTGCCGAGTCCAAGACCGAGAGCAAGTTCACTGACTGCACCGACGGTTACGTGATGGCGCTCGTCGACGCGAAGGTCATCGACGGTATGACCGCTACCACCTTCGAGCCTGCCGCGTCCCTGACCCGCGCGCAGATCGCCAAGATCATCTATCAGCTGAACCTGATCGAGAAGTAAGGCAAAATATAAACGCAAAAAAGAGCGCTGCTTAGGCAGCGCTCTTTTTTGTTGCAAAGGGGAGAGGAGCCGGTGCGACGCACCGGCTCCCCGTTTCATTTTTGCGATTTTGTTGTTATGTGTACAGATAGCTGTACTTATCGCGCACGGTGAGGATCAACGCCTCGAGCTCGACGGGGAGATCATTGTCGCAGGAGGCCAAGTCGTATTCCTTCACGCCGTCCTCGTAGCGCAGGCGGACCATATCGTCGTCCTCGAAGAGCACGCCGTAGTTTTCGCTCTCGTCCATGTCCTCACGCGTATCAAAAAGGGTGAACTTATCGTGGCAGGGTTCGCTTGCGTAGGGGCAGAACTGCGTGCAGTTGCCGCATTCGTTGCACATCTTGTCGACGTGGACGATCTCGTGCGAGCCGTCGGCCATCTTGATGACGACATTCGCGCGGTTCGGGCAGGAATCGACGCAGTTTTCACACACGGTGGAGCACTGTAAGCAGCGCTCGCCGTCGCAGACACACTTACTGGCCATCGAGAGGATACCCTTCTTGGCCTGCGCGTCGAACTCGGTCACATCGGCCTCGGCGGGAATGTCGTAAACGTGGGGGTGACCGACGACGATCTCGGCAAAGCGCGCGGCGTCGGCAATGCCCTCGACCACGGTGGCGGGGCCGCGGTGCGCGTCGCCCGCGCAGTACACGCCGGGGACGTTCGTCTCGAACGCGGGACCCTTGCGCTCCATCTCGATGCCGTTCGCGGCCATGAGATCGGCGTCGACCTGCTCGCCCACGGCGGAGATGACCATGTCGCAGGGAATGGTGAACTGCTCGCCGGATTTGACGGGGCTGCGGCGGCCGCTCTCATCCGGCTCGCCGAGGATCATCTTATCGCACAGGAGCTTGCCGCGGCTCTGTTTGACGGGCGCGGCCAGCTCGACGAATTCGACGCCCTCGTCGATGGCGAGCTGTAACTCATGCTCGTCGGCGGGCATGAATTTCTTCGTGCGGCGGTAGAGAATGGTCGCATGCGCACCCATGCGCTTTGCAACGCGCGCGGCGTCCATGGCGGTGTTGCCCGCGCCGACAACGACGATGTTGCCGCTCAGGCAGGGCTTGACCTGCTTTTTCATGCGCTTCATCCACTCGATGACGCCCTGCACGTTGCCTTCAATGTTGAGCTTGCCGGGTTTCCACGCGCCGGTGGCCATCAGGATGTGCGTGTAGCCCATCTTCTTGAGCTGTTCGACGGACGGAGCAGGCTTGCCGAGCTTGACCTCGACGCCGTAGCGCTCCATGAGCGCGACGTCCTTGTCGATGGCCTCGTCGCTGATGCGGAAGGCGGGGATGACGTAGCGCGGCACGCCGCCGAGCTTGCGCTCGCGCTCGAAGATCGTGGTGGGAACACCCTCGCGGCCAAGGAAGTACGCCGCGGCGATACCGGTCGGGCCGCCGCCGACGATGGCAACCTTTTTATCCTCGACCGGCTCAGGCATACGGAGGGAGGCCATCAAGGTGTTGTAGCCCTTTTCCGCGGCAAGAAGCTTCGTCTCGCGGATGTGGACGGATTCCTCATAGAAGTTGCGCGAGCACTTGCCCTGGCAGCGGTGCGCGCAGATGGTGCCGGTGATAAACGGCAGGGCGTTCTTCTCGGTGATGAGCTTCAGTGCTGGGCCGTAGAGCCCCTTGCGGCAGAGCTCAAGGTATTCGGGAATGTCCTGCTCGATGGGGCAGCCGCCCTTGCAGGGCGCGGTAAAGCAGTCGAGCAGCGGCACCTGTTCATCTTTTTTGCGCGAGGGGAGCGGCTTGATTGCCTTGAGGTGGTGGAAGTCGTGCAGCGCGGAGGCGGCAAGGTCGGAGATCGCGGCGGGGTCGTTGCCGGAAAATGCGCGGTAGGGCATATCCTTGACCTTTTCGACCATCTGGTGCAGGCGGTTGTAGCCGCCGGGCTTCAAGATGGTGGTGGCGACGGTGATGGGCCAGATGCCGGCGGCAAAGAGCTTGTCACAGTTGAAGTAGTCCGCGCCGCCTGCGAACGAAATGCGCATCTTGCCGCCAAACTGGCGGGAGATGCGATTGCACATCTCAATCGTCAGTGGGAAGAGGCTGCGGCCGGACATGTACATTTCCTCGTTGGGAAGCTCGCCGCGCGTCGTGTCGACGGGGAAGGTGTTGGAGAGCTTGAGGCCGAATTCAAGGTCCTGCTTGTCCGCAAGCTTTTGCAGCCGCTCGAACATCGGCACGGCGTCCTCCCACTGGAGGTCCTCGTTGAAGTGGTGCTCATCGAAGACGATGTAGTCATAGCCCATGGAATCGAGGATGCTGCGCGCGGTCTTGTAGCCGAGAATGGTCGGGTTGCACTTGACGAAGGTGTGCAGATGCTTTTCCTTGAGAAGATAGCTTGCGATGCGCTCGATCTCCTGCGGCGGGCAGCCGTGGAGCGTGGAGAGCGTAACGGAGCGGGAAACATTGGGGGAGATCGAGGCGATGAAGTCCTTTTCCTCGGGGAAGAGCTCGGTCAGGACTTTTTTACATTCCTTGAACTGCGCGGTCTTGCCCGCGTCCATCATGTTGTTGATATAGGTGTTGACCTTGCGGCCCTTGATGCCGTCCAGGTCGTAGCCGACGGACATATTGAACACGAACCCGTCGGGATCGCCGAAGCCGTAGACCTTGCTCATGATCTTGAGCGCGCACCAGGCCTTGATGTACTCGTCCTGCGCCTGCTGCACGGTCAGCTCGGTCGACCACTCCTGGTTGTAGCCCTCGTCAGCGGCGAGGATACAGGGGCGGGGAACACAGGCGGCAAGCTCCGCGCCGTCCATTTTCTGCACGGTCTTGACCTCGAAAAAGCGCGCGCCGGCGGCATAGGCCGCGATGATATTCTGCGCAAGCTGGCTGTTGGGGCCGGCGGCGGGGCCAAACGGTGTTTCGATGCGCTCGCCGAAGATCGGCAGGCTCTTGCCGCTTGCGTGATAGTGCTTATGAACGCCGAACACATCGCCGCACTGCGCGTATTCGCTCGTCACCCAGTTCATCAGAGAGTCGAACGGAATGGGATACATTTTTTCAGACATTGTTTTTTCCTCCCGCTTGCTTAATAGGTTCTGTGATTCAGCTCGCCCCAGAGTTTCTTGGCGGCTTCAAGAATGTGCGCATTTTCGGCTTCTTCGTCGATGCCGACGAGCTCGCGGTCGAGCATGAGGGTCTTGCCGGCGGCGATGGTGGTTTGGCACTGGCGGCCCGTCATGCCGAAGATCATGTGGCCGTCGATATTCTCGTCGGAGAACGGGGTGAACGGCTTATAGTCCATGACGATGATGTCCGCCGCGGCGCCGGGCTTCAGCACGCCGAGCGTGTCGGGGAAGTATTTTTCACCGATCTTCGCGTTATTCTTGAAGAGCATGTCCGTGACCTCGCACCAGCCGACGTTCGGCAGGCAGTTCTGGCTGCGCTGGGAGCAGAGGGCGACCTTGAGGGACTCGAGCATATCGTTCGTGTAGGCGTCTGTGCCCATGCCGAGAAGAATGCCGCGCTTGTGGAGTTGGAGGACGGGGCAGATGCCGATGGCGTTGCCCATGTTGGATTCCGGATTGTTCACGACCATCGTGCCGGTCTCCTTGATGATCTCCATTTCGGTGGTGTTGACGTGGATGCAGTGGCCGAGGATGGTCTTGGGACCGAGAATGCCGTGATCCTGCAAGCGCTGGACGGGGCGGCGGCCATAGTTCTGGAGGGAGTCGTACACATCGTTCATGCCCTCGGACACGTGGATGTGATAGCCCGTGCGGCCGTTGTTGGCCGCGACCATGCGGTCGAAGGTCTTATCGGAGATCGTGAACAGCGCGTGGCCGCCGAACATTGCCGCGAGCATCGGGTCCTTATTCTTTTCGCATTCGGTGATAAAATCGGCGTTCTCCTGAATGGCCTGTAAGCACTTCTCCTCGCCGTCGCGATCTGAGACCTCATAGCACAGGCAGGAGCGAAGGCCCAGGCGCTTGCTCTCTTCGGCGATGGTGTGCAGCGAGCCGGGGATCTCACCGTAGGAGGCGTGATGGTCGAAAATGGTCGTCACGCCCTGCTTGATGGAGTCCATGTAAAGCGCGATGGCGGAGGCGCGCGTGCCGTCCATCATCAGGTGGCGGTCGATGGCCCACCATGTGCCGTCAAGGACTTCATAGAAGTTCGTCGGGTTGTTGCCGACGATGGAAAGGCCGCGGGCGAGGGCAGAGTAGATATGCGTGTGCGCGTTGATGAACGCGGGCATGATGACGCCGCCCTTGGCGTCGATGATCTCGGCACCGGAATACTTGGCGCGAAGCATCGCTTCCTCGCCTACTTCGACGATCTTCGTGCCTTCGAAGGCGACGGCGCCGTGCTCGAAATACCCCTGCGCGCTCGCGTCGCGGGTGATGAGACGACCGTTGGTGACAAGTTTCATAAGTTTGCTCCTCCTTTTTCTTTTGCCTTTTCCCCGCCGCAAAGCGGCACCGCAAGGGGAAAGAAAAAGCGCTCCTCACACAGACCTTATCATCTCCCCGAAAGGGGAGATCGTACAGCCCGTGCGCGAAGCACTACGTTGCAGCTACCAAACGGTAATTTAGTTTGCAAAAATATTTTACAGGAATCGCGAACAAAATGCACGTTTTTTTCGTCTAAACTGACGTAGAAAATAAAAACGTAATTTTGTGCAATCCGTGGAAAGATAAAAAGATGCCCCGCAGCGGCCGTGTAAGCCCCGTCAAAACCTGCACCATTCTGGACAGGTGGGTCGCCTCTGTCCGGCTTTATTGCTTCCAACGTCCAGCCGCAGACGGCAGCCGGGAGGCCTGCAAACCACCGGAGCGTACCGGCGTCCCTTATGACGAAATGTGGGTTTAAAAAGAACTTATCACGCACCCCGCAGGGCATGTTCAGTTTATCTCAGTTTTCGGAAAAAATCCGTCGCAATCGAAGCTTTACTCTTCGTCGGAAAGGATCTGCTCCATGAAGAGGTCGTAGACCTTGTCAATCTCCTCTTCGTCGTCAATGGTGACAAGGAACTCCTCGCCGTTTTCCATCTGGCTTTTGAGGATCACGAGACCGTATTCCTCTTCGTTTTCCTCGTCCTCGCTGTCCTCTTCGACCACGGGGAAGAAGGCCATATACGTCGTGCCGTTATGCTCGAGTGCGTCGACGTATTCCAGTTCTATATCGTTGCCCTCGTCATCGGTCAGCGTGACGAAATTGGGGCCGAACTCATCGTTCATGGGGGAACACCTCCTGAAAGTTTGTGCTCGCATTATACCGCACCTTGCGGCAAAATGCAAGACAAGATACGTACCACTTGACAGCCGTGCTATACTATATTCTGTATCACTATTGAAAATCAGCTATGCGCGCTTGCGCATATTTCTATCGCAAAGGAGGAGGCGCTTTATGGAAGAAAACCGCGCAGAAAACCAGACGCCCCGAAGACAGCACACCCAGCACCCCACGCATCAGGCACACAAGAAGAAAAAGTCCGGCACGACGAAAACGGTCATCGGCACCATCTTAGCCATCGGACTCACGACCTGCCTGATGTTTTTCGCCATCTTCATGGTCTACGTGCACACGTCGCTCGATCTGAATGTGGACATCTCGGCCTACACGCTCAAGCAGAGCTCGACAGTCTACTATCAGGATAAAACAAGCGGGGAGTGGGTGGAGCTCACGAAGCTTCATGGTGAAGAGAACCGAACGCTCGTCAGCATCGACGACATCCCCAAGCATGTGCGGGAGGCGCTGATCTCCATCGAGGACGAGCGCTTTGAAAGCCACCACGGCGTTGACTGGAAGAGCACGGCCAAGGCCATTCTCGGCAAGCTTACCGGCACGTCGACCCGCGGCGGCTCGACGATCACCCAGCAGGTCATTAAAAACACGACCGGCGAGAATGAGGTGACCATCAAGCGCAAGGTGGCAGAGATCTTCCGCGCGCTGCGGCTCGAGAAGAACTACTCAAAGGAGGAAATTCTCGAGACGTATTTCAACAAGGTTTATTTTGGTAACGGCTGCTACGGCATCGAGGCCGCGGCCGAGGGCTACTTCGGCAAGACCGTAGGCGAGCTGAGCATCGCCGAGGCGGCGTCTATCGTCGGCATCACGCAGTTCCCCTATAAATACGACCCTGCGCGCGGCGACTGGTACCGCGAGCAGAACAAGGAGCGCCAGCTCACCGTTCTTTATAAGATGCACGAGCTGGGTAAGATCAGCGACGAGGAATACGAGCAGGCGAAAAATGAGCCGCTTGTGTTCACCTGGGATCCTGACTTCGTTCCCTCCGCAAGCGTGGCGAGCCGGGCGGACACCGCGTCGAGCACGACATATGACTCCTACTTTGTCGAGCGTATGTTCAACGACATCGTCGCCGATATGCACGAGCAGCTTGGCTACAACGAAAAAACGGCAAAGGATATGCTCTACACCGGCGGCTACTCGATCTACTGCACGGTCGATCCCGAGATCCAGTCCATCGTGGAGAGCGTTTACGCCGACCGCAATAACCTGAACTACACCTCGTCCAAGGGCCAGCTGCTCCAGTCCGGCGCGACGATCATCGACAACACGACGGGCGACATCGTCGCCGTTGCGGGCCGCGTGGGCGAGCGCGAGGGCCGGTTCCTGCTCGACTATTCGACCGTTGTGCGTCAGTGCGGTTCTGCCATCAAGCCTTTGAGCGTTTACGCGCCCGCGCTGGATGCCGGCGTCATCACGCCCGCGAGCGTCATCGACGACTATCCCGTTGAAATGCTCGGCGGAAGCATCTGGCCGGTAAACGCCTACTCGGGCTACCGCAGCATTATGACGCTGCAAGACGCCATCCGCAATTCGTCCAACCCCACGGCGGTGCGCACGGCCATCAAGCTGACGCTGCCCGCGTCGTATGCGTTTATGACCGAAAACTTAAGCTTCACGACGCTGACGAACGACGATATGACCGCGGCGGGCGCGCTCGCGCTCGGCGGCCTTTCCAAGGGCGTGACGACGCGCGAGATGGCCGCGGCCTACGCAACATTTCCCCGCGGCGGCGTTTACACCACGCCGAGAACGTATACCGAGGTGCTTGACCACAACGGCAACGTCATCCTTGAAAATAAGACCGAGTCCCACGTCGCGATGAATGAGAGCACCGCCTATGCAATGAACGAACTCCTGAAAAACGTCGTGCGCAACGGTACGGGTACGGGCGCGAACTTCTCCGGCATGACCATCGCCGGTAAGACCGGTTCGACCAACAGCAACAACGACCGTTACTTTGTCGGTTACACACCGTATTACACGGCAGCGGTCTGGGTCGGCTACGACACGCCGACGCGCATCGTGGCGAGCGGCAACCCCGCGGCCACGCTGTGGAAGACGTTTATGAGCAAGGTCCACGCGGGCCTTCCGAACAAGGACTTTGAAGTCAGCAGCGCCGACATGGTCAGCGTGACCGTCTGCACGCAGACGGGACTTCTGGCCTCGTCCGGCTGTCCCTCGCAGACTGTCAAGGTCGCAAAGAGCTATGCGCCCTCGCTGAGCTGCGACGGACACATCAGCGTAACCGTCTGCGCCGATTCCGGCATGCTCGCCTCCGACTACTGCCCGAATGTTACGACGGCCTATGTGCTCGATCTGAGCCAGCCGAACGTCAGCAGCGGTTGGGGCTACAAGCGCGAGCTTCTCACGACGCCGCTGAGCGCCGCGCTTCAGGCAACGTATCAGGCACAGCTCGAAGAAGGGCTCATTTCGTCGATCCCTGCAGGCGAACCGGTGCGCACGAACAGCGGCACAGTGCAGCTATACAGCGATCTGATGTACAGCGGCATGTGCACGACGCACACAACGCCGCTGGAGCCCACGCCGGACCCGGATGCACCGGATGACGGCAGCGGCACGACGCCGGGCGGTGATGCCACCACTGGCGGCGACAGCGGCACACAGACGCCGTCTGACAACACCGGCACGGCGGGAGACAGCGCATCCGGCGATGTCGGAGACAACGGCCAGTTCCTCAACTGGCTGCTCAACAACGGCGGCACAGGCCGGTAAAAAGCAATAAAAAAGAGAACGGTTTTCACCGTTCTCTTTTTTATGCGGCAGCTTCCGCTTTTGCGTTTCGAATCTGCGCGAACAGCAGCAGGAGGAAGGGAAAGAGCACCATCCCTGCCACGCCGAACGTGCAGTAGCCGAGGTACATCGCAAAAAGCGACGCGACCGGCGGCAGCCCCGCCTGCGCGGAGAGAAGCTTGGGCTCGAGCGTGTTGCGCGTGATGAGCGTGCAGAGGTAGAGCGCGAGGAGCACGATGGCCTTGGGCGGGAAGCCGAACAGCAGCGTGAAGACCGCCCACGGCACGAGCGCCGTGCCCGTGCCGAAGACCGGCAGCGCGTCGAGCAGTGTGATGAGAAAGGCGAGCAGCAGGGAATAGCTCTGGCGCATGAGGAGAAAGCCGATAAGAAGCTCTGAAAACGTGATGAGCGACAGCGTTGCCTGCGCGCGCAGCCACCGCGCAAGCGAGCGCATTACGCCGCCGCGAAAGAGCCGCAGCTTTGCCATCGCTTCTTCCGGCACGGCGTGTTCGAGTGCCGCGCAGAGCTCGGGGTACGACGCGGAGGTGAAGAAGATCGCAAGCACGCCCGTCGCGATGGCGAGCACGCCGCCCGGCAGCGCCGCGGCAGCAGAGCCGAGCCACGCCATCGCGCGCGAAGACAGCGAGCGCAGCAGGCTGTCCGCGTCCGTGACGGCCCTGAAAAGCTGCTCGTGCAGATAGCCGCTGAGCCATTCGGGACTCGACGCGCTGAACTGCTCCAATCGGGAGAGCAGATCGTCCGCTGCGGCGGGGATCGCGTCGAAAAACGCGGGCGCGGCGGCGAGCAGCGTGTTCGTCTGAGAAAGCAGCGTAGACCACAGGAGCGACAGCAGCCCGCCGAGCAGAAACAGCAGCGTCAGTGTCAGGATCAGCGCGGAAAAGCCACGTTGAAAGTGAAATTTCCGCCGCAGATACAAAACGACCGGTTCCAGCAGCGCCGCGACGAGCAGCGCGAGCAGAAACGGCAAACACCACGGCAGCACATAGCGAAAGCAGACATAAAAGAGAGATGCACCCATGAAAAGCACGAGCGATAAAGTGAGGAAGCGTCTCAGCCGTTCTTCATTCAAATTTTGCAGACCTCCCACCGAAAAAAGTGTTGCAATATGCGTTAAGATATGCTAAAATCCTGCCATATAAAGACAGATGACCGCGAAGGAGAAACATTATGGCGCCTGCAACGAAATTTTATTTGGTCTCGTCAGAGGCCCTTCCGGAAATTTTTATCAAGGTGGCGGAGGCGAAGCGCATGCTCCAGTCCGGCGAGGTGCGCACCGCGGGCGACGCCGCCCGTACCGTCGGCATCAGCCGCAGCGCATTTTATAAGTACCGCGATGCGGTGCGCCCCTTCAACGACATGAAGACCGGCCGCATCATCACGTTCTACACGATGCTCAAGAACAACCCCGGCGTATTGTCCGACGTCCTTTCTATTTTTGCCGGTTCGGGCGCGAATATTCTGACCATCAACCAGAGTATTCCCACCAACGGCTGTGCCGCGGTGACGATCTCGGCCGAGACGTCCGAAATGCAGGAGTCGATCGAAGAGATGATGGCGCGGGCGCTCGCACTTGAGGGCGTGGTGCGCTTCGATATCCTCGCGGCCTGAGTCACGCGGGCTTGTACAAGTTCATACGATGGATTGGCAGCGGCTGAGATGAGCGCTGTCAATCCATTTTTTGTTGGAAGTGGTTCTTATGAGCCTGATCGTACAGAAATTCGGCGGCAGCTCCGTGCGTGACTATGCGCATCTTCTGCGCATGGCGCGCATCGTCAAATCGCGGGTGGACGAAGGCGACGACGTGGTCGTCGTTCTCTCCGCGCAGGGCGACACGACGGACGGCCTGCTGCAAAAGGCAAAGGAGATCAGCGAGCGGCCTTCGCCGCGCGAGCTCGACATGCTGCTCTCCGCGGGCGAGCAGATGAGCGCCGCGCTCGGCGCGATGACGCTGCGGTCCATCGGCGTGGAGGCGGTATCCCTCTGCGCATGGCAGATCCCCATCGAAACGGACGGTACACATGGGAACGCGGAGATCGAACTGATCGACACCGCGCGTATTCGGAAGGAGCTGGCCGAGGGCTACGTTGTGGTCGCGGCGGGCTTTCAGGGCGTCGACGAGCGGGGCGACATCACGACGCTCGGGCGCGGCGGCTCAGACACGAGTGCAGTGGCGCTCGCCGCGGCGCTGAAGGCCGACGAGCTCATCATTTATACCGATGTGGACGGCATTTTTTCATCTGACCCGCGCATCTGCCAAAACGCCGTGCGGCGCGAGGTGATCTCGTATGACGACATGCTGCTGCTCGCGCAGAAAGGCGCACAGGTGCTTCACGACCGCAGCGTGGCGCTCGCGCAGGCGGGCGGCGTGCCCATCACCGTGCGCTCGTGCAGGGAAGGCGGCGCGGGCAGCATCGTTTGCGAAACGGATGAAGACGCAAGCGTCGTCGGCGTGACGCAGAAAAAGAGCGGGCGGAGCCGCCTTGCGGCCATCACGGCGGTCGGCGGCGCGCTGCCGAGCATCGAGAAAGAGAAGATAGCCGTCACGGCGCTCGAACGGGCGGAGATCACCGTCTTCGCCGTTGCGGCGGGGGAGCGGTTCATGAGCTTTTACGTCCTGCGCGACGACGCAGAGCGCGCCTTGCAGCTCGTGCACGACGCGCTGATCGCCGCGAAAGAATGAAAAAAGACCCGTTGGAGCATCCAACGGGTCTTGCCTTTTGCAAGCTGCTTATTCTTCGGCGTAGCGCTTTTTCGCCTTTTCGATCTTGGTCGAATAGCGGTCCTCTTCAGAGAAGATGCAGCCGCAGTATTTCTGCATGTAGAGGCCCATCTCGCGCGCCTTGGCCTGCCCCTCGCGAAAACCGGGGCGGAAGTCACGGTAGTAGAATTCGACGCCGTACTTCTTGCCCATCGTCTCGCCCACGGCCTTTAAGAGCTCGTGGTTCTGATACGGAGAGATGAACAGGGACGATGTGAACGCGTCGTAGCCGTGGTCGGCGGCGTATTTGGCCGCCGTGCCGAGGCGGATGGTGTAGCAGTGCGCGCAGCGGTGGTCGATATCCGCACTCACGGCGCGGACAAAGTCGCGCAGGCCGTAATCCTCTAAAATATGCACTTCTACATGCTCTTTTTCCCCATATTCGAGCAGCGTGCGGCGGCGCGCGTCATACTCCGTCCAGGGGTGAATGTTCGGGTTGAACCAGAGTGACGTGGGCTCGATCCCGTCGGCGCGCAGCGTGTCCACGCAGTAGACCGAGCAGGGGGCGCAGCAGGAGTGCAGCAGCAGTTTATCCATCAAAAAAGACCAGCTTTCCTTGTGTCGTTTCTGCCAGCATACCACAAGCGCGCGGCAAAGTCCACGGGAAAAGAAAATTAAGCGAATGGCGCAGGATCGTTCACGATTTATACATTGACTATTCAATCGAATGCGTAGTATAATACATTGATTATTATGAACAAGTATGCCCATGCGGCAAAGGAGAAAATGTATGTGGATCGCGGACGGTTGGGAAGATTATGAGCTGCTGGACTGCGGCGGCGGAGAAAAGCTCGAACGCTGGGGAAAGCAAATTCTGGTGCGGCCTGACCCTCAGGCGATCTGGGAGACGCCGCGCACGAACCGCGGCTGGCGCAACGCGCAGGGCCGCTATTACCGCTCGTCCTCGGGCGGCGGACATTGGGACAAGGAGAAGCTGCCCGAGAGCTGGACGGTAAATTACAAGGATCTCAAATTCCAGGTCAAGCCCATGAATTTTAAGCACACGGGCCTGTTCCCCGAGCAGGCCGTCAACTGGGATTTTGCGCGCGAGAAGATCAAAAACGCGGGCCGGCCCATCCGCGTGCTGAACCTCTTCGCCTACACCGGCGGCGCGACGGTCGCGTGTGCGGCGGCAGGCGCTCAGGTCTGCCACGTGGATGCGGCAAAGGGCATGGTCAACTGGGCGCGCGAGAACGCGCGTGTCAGCGGCCTTTCCGATGCGCCGGTGCGCTGGATCATCGACGACTGCGCGAAATTTGTCGAGCGTGAGATCCGCCGCGGCAAGGTGTATGACGCCATCATCATGGACCCGCCGAGCTACGGCCGCGGCCCCGGAGGAGAGGTCTGGAAGTTGGAGGACAATCTTTTCCCGTTCGTGAAGCTCTGCGCGCAGGTCTTATCGGACAAGCCGCTTTTTGTCATCATCAACTCGTATACGACGGGGCTCGCTCCCTCGGTGCTCGGCTACATGCTGCACCTGCTCGTTGCGGAAAAGTACGGCGGCAAGGTCACGTGGGACGAGCTGGGCCTGCCCGTGACGGAGACGGGGCTCGCGCTGCCCTGCGGCGCGACGGGCCGCTGGTTCTCGGAATAAAGGAACCCGCCGCTTTGCGGCGATGAATCCCCGAAAGGCTCTTTCGGGATAACGATTAAGGAACGCAACTTTTATGGAAATGATCAAGACCCAAGACCTAGCCTTCACCTATCCGGGCACGGAAGACCAGATGAACACCCGCGCGCTGCGCGGGGTGGATGTGACCATCGAGCGCGGCAGCTTTGTCGTGATCCTCGGCCACAACGGCAGCGGAAAATCGACGCTTGCCAAGACCTTCAACGCAGTCCTGCTGCCAAGCGGCGGCAAGGTCTATGTCGAGGGCATGGACACGATGGACGAATCGCTCCTGCTTGAAATTCGCAGGCGCATGGGCATGGTGTTCCAGAATCCGGACAACCAGATCGTGGCGAATGTCGTCGAAGAGGATGTCGCGTTCGCTCCCGAGAATTTGGGCGTGCCGAGCGCCGAGATCAGAAAGCGCGTGGACGACGCGCTCGAGGCCGTCGGCATGACGCAGTTTGTCAAGCACGCGCCGCACCTGCTCTCCGGCGGACAGAAGCAGCGCATCGCCATCGCGGGCGTGCTGGCGATGAAACCCGAGTGCATCGTGCTCGACGAGGCGACCGCCATGCTCGACCCCATCGGCCGGCGCGAGGTGCTCGCGGCCGTCGAAAAGCTCAACCGCGAGCAGGGCATCACGGTCGTCCTCATCACCCACCACATGAACGAAGCCGAGCACGCCGACCGCGTGATCGTGATGAACGACGGCCTTGTCGTCATGGACGGCAAGCCGCGCGAGGTCTTCACCCGCAAAAAGGAGCTGGAGGACATTGGCCTTGCCGTGCCGGACACGGTCTCGCTGCTCTTTTCCCTGCGCGAGGCGGGCATGGACGTCCCCGTGGACGCCATCACCGTAGAGGAATGCGCAGACGCCATTGCGAAAAATTTTACCTAAGAGGACTGTAACCTTGGAAGAGATCATTCGTGTAGAAAACCTGACGCACACCTACGGGGAGGGTACGCCCTTTTGCCGCAGTGCGGTGCAGGATATGTCGCTCGCGATCTATCGCGGCGAATTTTTGGGCATCATCGGCCACACGGGCAGCGGCAAGTCGACGCTGATCCAGCACTTGAACGGCCTGCTCAAGCCGACCTCCGGCCGGATACTTCTCGGTGGAGAAGACATCTGGTCGGACCCGAAGAAAATTCGGGACGTAAGATTCCGCGTGGGCCTCGTGTTCCAGTATCCGGAATACCAGCTCTTTGAAGAGACCGTTTACCGCGATATCGCGTTCGGCCCGACGAACATGGGCTTATCCAAAGACGAGATCGACCGCCGCGTGCGTGAATCCGCGCACTTTGCGGGGCTTACCGAGGATCTGCTGGAAAAATCGCCGTTCGCCCTCTCCGGCGGACAGAAGCGCCGCGTGGCCATCGCGGGCGTTATTGCGATGGAGCCCGAGGTGCTCGTGCTCGACGAGCCGAGCGCGGGCCTTGACCCGCAGGGCAGGGAAGAGCTGCTTTCAAACATCCGCGAATTCCACCGCGCGCGCGGCACGACCGTCGTGCTCGTGAGCCACAGCATGGAGGAGATCGCGAAAAACGTCGACCGCATCGTTGTCCTGTCGGACAGCCACGTGCTGATGAGCGGCACGCCGCGCGAGGTCTTCGCCCGCGGCGACGAGCTGATGACCGCGGGCCTCGACGTGCCGCAGGTCACGCGCGTCGCGATGGCGCTGCGCGATAAAGGCATTGCCATCAACCCCGCCGTTTACACCGTCGATGAGCTCAGCAAAGAGCTTGTCGCGCTCAAGAGAGGGGGCGGCAAAAAATGCTGAAGGATATCACGCTCGGCCAGTTTTTCCCGGGCGACACGCTCGCCCATAAGCTCGACCCGCGCACAAAGCTCCTTGTCACGGTGCTCTACGTCGTGGCGCTCTTTACGGCGAAGAGCTACATTGCCTACGGCGTTCTCATTCTGACGCTGATTGTCGCCGTGCGCATCTCGCGCGTGGGCGCGAAGGCGCTTTTCAAGGGATTAAAGCCGGTGCTGTTCATTATCGCGTTCACGGCGCTTTTGAACCTCTTTTACACCCCCGGCACGGAGCTGTGCCATTTTTGGATCTTCCGCATCACGATCGAGGGTGTGCGCGCCGCCATCACGATGATGCTGCGCATCACGCTTTTGATCATGGGAACGTTCCTGCTCACGTATACGACCTCTCCCATCCGCCTGACGGACGGTCTGGAGAGCCTGCTGGGCCCGCTCAAGAAGATCAAGGTCCCTGTGCATGAGCTCGCGATGATGATGTCGATCGCGCTTCGCTTCATCCCGACGCTCATCGAAGAGACGGATAAGATCATGTCCGCGCAGAAGGCGCGTGGCGCCGACTTTGAGACCGGAAGCCTTATGCAGCGCGCCAAGGCGCTCGTGCCGCTGCTTGTGCCGCTGTTTGTCAGCGCGTTCCGCCGCGCCGACGAGCTGGCGACGGCCATGGAATGCCGCTGCTACCACGGCGACGAAGGCCGCACGAAGCTCAATGTGCTGCACTACCAGATGCGCGACTATCTGGTGCTCGGCTATTATGCCGTGCTCGTGGCCGCGGTCATCGCGCTGCGATAAGAAGAAAGGACGCTTTTATGCGAAACATCGCCCTCAAGCTCATGTATAACGGCACGGCCTATCACGGCTGGCAGGTGCAGAAGACGGTCTCAAGCGTCTGCGAGACGATGGAAAAGGGCCTCTCAAAGGTCTGCGGCGGGAACGTCAAGCTCGTCGGCTGCGGCCGCACGGACGCGGGCGTGCACGCCGAGCGCTACATCGCCAATTTCCATACCGAGTCGCGCATTCCAGTCGAGCGCCTGCCGTTTGCCATCAACACGCACACGCCGGAGGATATCGTCGTGCGCGAAGCGCTTGAGGTGGCGGAGGATTTCAACGCGATCCTCTCGTGTCAAAAAAAGGAATACACCTATCGTATCTATAATTCCCGCATCAAAAACCCGTTCTATGTCAATCGGGCGTACTTTTACCCCAAGCATCTCGACGAAGAGGTGATGGACCGCGCGGCGCGCGCCTTTGAGGGCACGCACGATTTCCGCGCCGTCCGCTCTGTCGGCACGGAGACGAAGACCACCGTGCGCACCGTGCACTACTGCCGCGTGTCGCGCTCGGGTGATCTTTTGGAGCTCAAGGTCTGCGCGGACGGGTTCCTGTATAACATGGTACGGGCGATCACCGGCACGGTGCTCTACGCCGCCGAGGGGAAGCTCACGCCAGAGGACATCCCCGAGATCCTGGCCTCCGGCGACCGCTCGCTCGCCGGCCCCACGGTGCCGCCGGGCGGACTGTACATGACGAGACTTTGGTATGAGGATGAACGGCTCAATGAATGATCTCAAAGAGGAAAAGGGAACACGCGAGGAGCTGAGGCGCTCGCAGGCGGCCCCGCGCCGCTCCGGCGGCGGGCTCAAGCGGGCGCTGATGGTGATTCTGGCGCTTGTGGTCGTGCTGGCCGTGGTCGTCGCCGCGGCGTGGAAGGACCTGAGCAGCCTTGACAGTGTGCGCCGCCTTTTCTCCTATAATAAGGTCACGCAGGATGAGCAGGGCAAGGTGGAGATGTACTCGTTCAGCAACGACCGCAGCAACACCTTTGCGCTGCTCGGCGACCATCTGATCGTCGCTTCGACGACGGGCGTGTCGATCTACAGCAGCAGCGGCAGCGTGGCGGACAGCATGAGTGTGAAGCTCACGAATCCCGCCATCGCTGTCGGCGGCCAGACCGCCGCGGTCTATGATATCGGCGGGCAGACGCTTCTTATTTACTCTGCAAGCGGCCTTGTGCGCGATATGAGCGGCGAGTGCAGCGGCAATATCCTGTCGGTCAGCGTCAATTCCTCGGACTATCTGGCGCTCAACGCCGAAAAGAGCGGCTACAAGTCCGCTGTTACGGTGTACGACGCTTCGGGCGAGAAGACGTTTGCCTTCAACTCCTCGGAGCACTATGTCATCGACGCGGTCGTCATGCGCGACTGCAAGCGCATGGCGGCGGTGACGCTCGGCGAGTCGGACGGCACATTCGCCGACACGGTGAGCATCTATTCCCTCGGCAGCGATAAGGCGGACTCGGTCAACACACTCACGGGCTCGCTCCTGCTATCGCTCGACAGCGTGGCCGGTACGCTCTCGTGCCTGACGGACGAGAGCTTGACGCTCTTTTCATCGGACGGTACGCTTTCCGGCAGCTATCGCTACGAATACCCGTATCTGCGCGGTTCGAGCATGGGCGGCGACAACTACGCGGCGCTGCTGCTGAGCCGCTACCGCTCGGGCAGCACCATGAAGCTCGTGACTGTCTCGTCCGACGGTACAGAGATGGCAAGTCTCGACAGCAGTCAGGAGGTTCTGTCCATGTCCGCGGCGGGGAAGTATATCGCCGTGCTGTACAGCGACAGTCTGGTGCTCTACACGCCGCAGCTGCAGGAATACGCGCGGCTGGACGGCACGGAGTACGCGCGCTCTGTCATCATGCGCGAGGATGGTACGGCGGTGCTGATCGGCTCGTCGTCCGCCTGGCTTTATATTCCGTAATTACTGTAAAACGCTAAAAATGTTACAATTTATGACTTGAAAGGAGCGCGGGAAACGTGAATAATGGTCTTATGATCGATGCAGTCTTCGCGCTCGTGCTCATTTTAAGCGTCGTGTTCGGCGCCAAGCGGGGGCTGTTTCGCAGCTTTATGGCGCTGGCGGCGATCGTGCTCGCGCTGATCGGCGCGTCGCTTCTGACCGACGCTTTGACCGAGCCCGTGACCGACATGCTAATGCCGCGCCTTGAAAAGAGCGTGGAGGAGTGGTTTGATACCGAATCGCAGACACCGCAGGGGGATGTCCCGCAGATCGAGGGGGAGACCCCGGCGGAGAGCGACGCCTCGGGTGAAACGCCAAACGGCGACGCCGCGCAGGACGCGGAAAACGTTTGGCAGGACGATTCGCCGTTCGCGGTGACAGGCCTTCTCAAAAAGCTGCTGCGCTTCGATTTCGACGGCGCGGTGCGTCAGTCGCTTCGAAATGCCGCGCGCGACGCAGCGCTTGCCGCCGTAAGGACGCTGCTCGGCAGCGTGGTGAGGACACTCGTGTTCGTGCTGTGCTTTTTGGTGCTCACGCTGCTGCTCCGCTTAGTGACAGGAGGCATTGACAAGGTGTTAGACTTGCCAGTGCTGAACGCGCTCAACACCATCGGCGGCGGCGCGCTGGGCCTGATCGAGGGCGCACTTTTGCTGTTTCTCGTCTGCGATGTCGCACCGAAGCTCGGCGTCAAGGCCTTTGCCGACTACGAGGGCACGTATCTGTTATCGTTTTTTATGAGTCATACTCCGCGCGGGCTTGTCGCCGCGCTGTTACCCTGATCTTTACCCCAAGGAGGAAATACTATGCAGCCGCAACTTTGTTCCAGATGTAAAAAGAATATCGCCGTTGTGTTCATCACCCGTCAGGAAAACGGGCAGAACGTCAACGAAGGACTTTGCCTCAAGTGCGCGAAAAATCTCGGACTGCCGCAGGTGGACGAGATGATGCGCCGCATGGGCATCACGGATGAGGACCTTGACAATATCTCCAATGAAATGATGGGCGCCTTCGGCGGCGCGGAAAACCTCGAAGGTCTGACCGACGCCGACGATCCGGACGCCGATAACGAGGACGAGGACGGCAAGACCGCCACATTCCCGTTCCTGAGCCGCTTTTTCGGCGGAAATCCTGCCGCGAGCGACGCACAAAATGGCAACGAGGCCGAGCAGACGCAGAGCCCGCGCAGCAACAAGAAGGTCGAAAAGGGGAGCAAGCACAAATTCCTCGACTCCTACTGCATCAATCTCTCCCAGCGCGCACGCGACGGCAAGCTCGACGCGGTCGTCGGCCGCGAGGAGGAGATCGAACGCGTCATCCAGATTTTGAACCGCCGCCAGAAGAACAACCCCTGCCTGATCGGTGAGCCGGGCGTCGGCAAGACGGCCATTGCCGAGGGCCTCGCCCAGCGCATCGTCGCGGGTGACGTGCCCTTCAAGCTCAGAAGCAAGGAGGTCTATCTTCTTGACCTGACCGCGCTCGTCGCGGGCACGCAGTTCCGCGGCCAGTTCGAGAGCCGCATGAAGGGCCTCATCGAGGAGATCCGCAAGATGGGCAACGTCATCCTTGTCATCGACGAGGTGCACAACATCGTCGGCGCGGGCGACGCCGAGGGCAGCATGAACGCCGCCAACATCTTGAAGCCTGCGCTCTCCCGAGGCGAAATTCAGGTCATCGGCGCGACGACGTTCACCGAGTATCGCAAGCACATTGAAAAGGACACCGCGCTCGAGCGCCGCTTCCAGCCGGTCACGGTCAACGAGCCGAACATGGAGGACACGCTCAAAATTTTGAAGGGCATCGCCCACTACTACGAGCAGTTCCACGGCGTCAAAATTCCCGAGGGCATTCTGCGTCAGGCAGTGTTGCTGTCCGAGCGCTACATTACCGACCGTTTCCTGCCCGACAAGGCCATCGACCTCATCGACGAGGCATGCTCGGATCTGAACCTGCACGACAAGAACATCAACCGCCGCATGGAGCTGCGCCGCGAGATCGAGGATTACGACAAGGAGCGCGAGCTTTTGCAGGGCGCAGAAGAACCCGACTTCGAGCGTCTGGCTGAGCTCAAGAGCCTTACCATCAAGGCACAGACCGAGCTCGACGAGCTCTGCGCGCAGGGTGACCCGCAGCTCACGATGGACAACCTCGCCCGCGTGATCGAGCTCTGGACGAAGATTCCCGCCTCGCGTATCCGTGAAGACGAGTTCCGCCGTCTGAGCGAGCTTGACAAGCGCTTAAAAGAGCACATTGTCGGTCAGGACGAGGCTGTCGAGGCTGTCGCCGCGGCGATACGCCGCAACCGCGTGGGCATCTCGCCCAAGCACAAGCCGGTGAGCTTCATCTTTGTCGGCCCCACGGGCGTCGGCAAGACCGAGCTTGTCAAGCAGCTGGCGCAGGACCTCTTCAATTCGCCCGATGCGCTGATCCGTTTCGACATGTCCGAGTTTATGGAAAAGCACTCGGTCTCCCGCATCGTCGGCTCGCCCCCGGGCTATGTCGGCTATGATGAAGCCGGCCAGCTGACCGAAAAGATTCGCCGCAAGCCCTACGCCGTCATCCTTTTCGACGAGATCGAAAAGGCGCATCCCGACGTGATGAACGTCCTGCTGCAAATTCTCGACGACGGCGAGATCACCGACTCCCACGGCCGCAAGGTCAATTTTGAAAACACCGTCATCGTGATGACGTCCAACGCGGGCAGCGAGCGCAAGGAGGGCACTGTCGGCTTCGGCCACACGGTGAACGAGCAGAACCGCGACCGCGCTATGAAGGCGCTCGGCGAGTTCCTGCGCCCCGAATTCCTGAACCGTGTGGACGAGGTCATCTGCTTCAACCGCCTTGACGAGAAGAACTTCGCCGGCATCGCCCATATCATGCTCGATGAGCTGCAAAAGAGCCTTGAGGACAAGGGCCTGCACTTTACGTGGGACGAGGATGTTGAGGACTACCTCGTCAAGAAGTCCTACTCCGCGACCTACGGCGCGCGCAATCTGCGCCGCACCATTCAGAAAGAGCTCGAAGACGTCATGGCCGCGCAGATCATCGACTCCTACGAGCACCCCGTCACGCAGATCCATGCGTCGATGGAAGACGGCAAGCTCGTCGTCCGCAGCCTGTAAAAGAAAGGGGAGGGAGACCATGTTCCATCTGTTCCGCAAGGACATTGAAAAGCACTGCGCCTACTGCAAGAGCGGATCTGTCATCAACGAAGGACAGGTCATCTGCTCCCGCCGCGGAGTGGTCGACTCTGCTGACCACTGCCGTCACTTTTGCTATGATCCGCTCAAACGTGTGCCGCCCCGTCCCGCCACGCTGAACGACAAGTACACGTCCGAGGATTTTTCCCTGTAAGGCCGGGCAGCGCCCCGAACAATAAAGAAAGAAGGCCGATTCCCATGAACATTTCTCAGGTTTACGCAGTCTATTTCAGCGCCACCGGCAACACCAGAAAGGTGACCACCACGCTTGCAAATGCCCTTGCCGTCAGCTTCGACGTGCCGCTCGAGGTGCGCGATTTCACGCTGCCCGCCGCGCGCGAGGAAGCGTATGAGTTTGCCGCGGGCGACCTTGTCGTATTCGGTATGCCAACCTACGCGGGCAAGCTTCCAAATAAGCTGCTCGACTTTGTGAAGTCCGGCTTTCACGGAAACGGCGCGCTGGCCGTGCCGGTCGTGACGTTCGGCAACCGCAGTTTTGATAATTCCCTTGCCGAGCTCTGCGCCTGCCTCGAAGGGGACGGCTTCCACACCATCGGCGCGGGCGCCTTTGCCTGCCGCCACGCCTTTACCGACGCGCTTGCCAACGGCAGACCCGATTCCGACGATATGGCGGAGCTTGCAAAGCTCGGCTCCGCGGTCGTGGGCCGCATCGTGCGGATGACCGAGTATCCCGCGCCCGTCACAGTCGACGGCGACGCCGACGCGCCGTATTACCGCCCGCTGGGCCTCGATGGCGAACCGAAGGTGTTTCTGAAGGCGAAGCCCAAGACCGACCTCGACAAGTGTATCCACTGCGGCGTGTGCGCCTCCCTCTGCCCGATGGGCTCGATCAATCCCGATGATGTCACCGAGGTCGTGGGCGTGTGCATCAAATGCCACTCCTGCGTGCGCAACTGCCCGATGGGTGCGAAGTATTTCGACGATCCCGCGTTCCTCTCGCACCGCGCGATGCTCGAACGCGACTACACGCGCAGAGCGGAGGACAAGATCTTCACGGCGTAAGAAAGTACATAAAAAGGCTCTGTTTGGGAATCCCAAACGGAGCTTTTTTCATTCCTGAATGACGAAACGTTGCTGCCTTACAAACAAAATTTGGGAAGGGCGGGAAGCGGGGACAGCCACGCACGCATACGCTATGGAGAAAGCACCAATTTTGGGAGGGATCTTATGAAACCGGTGTACTTTTTCCTCGGCGCAAACAGCGAAGAGGGCTTTTTCTCGCTCTATGACCAGCTTTTGGGCGGTCGGCTCGACGATCTGATGATTCTGAAAGGCGGCCCGGGCTGCGGCAAGTCGACCTTCATGCGCCGCGTGGGCGCGGCGATGGAGCGCGCGGGCGAGCGCGTCGTGTACATCAACTGCTCGGGCGACCCCGATTCGCTCGACGGCGCGATCTTTCTGGACCGTAACGCCGCCATTGTCGATGGCACCAGCCCGCATGTGCTCGAGCCGACCTATGCGGTCACGAGCGAGCGCTATGTCGACCTGACACGCTTCTACGATGTGGACGCGGCTAAGGCGCGCCGCGCGGAGATCGTCGCGCTGAGCGACGAATATCGCGCGCACTACCGCAGCGCCTATCGCATACTGCACGCGATGGGCGAGGTGGAGAGAGAGCGCCGCGTGGCAATGCACGCGCAGATGGATTTTTCGAAGCTCCGCCGCCGCACCGACGGCATTCTCGCACGCGAGCTGCGCGGTGAGGGAGGCGGCAGCGGGCGCGTCGACCGCGCGTTTTTGGGCGGTGTGACGCATCAGGGCGAGATTTGCCGGTTCGACACCGTCGAAGCCCTCTGCCCGCGCATCTATGCCATCATCGACAGTGCGGGGCTGGGAAACGAAATGCTTGAGACCGTCGTGCAGGCGGCACAGGCGAAGCATTTCGACATCATCGCCTGCCCGAATCCAGACCGGCCGCGGGAGCTCCATCACGTATTGATCCCGGAAAAAGGGCTGGCGTTTATCACAACGAACGCGCGCAACCCGTACGACGGGAAGCCCTACCGCCGCCTGCGTCTCGACGCGATGGCGGAGGAGAAACTCACGCGCGCGCAGAAGGCGAAGCTGCGCTTTACCCGCCGCGTGGAGGCGTCGCTCTTAGACGAGGCAGTGAGCGCGCTGTCGGTCGCCAAGAAGGCGCACGACGCGCTGGAATCCGCATATCATCCCTGCGTGGATTTCGAGGGGGCCACTGCGCTTGCAGAGAAAGAAATTAAAAGACTATTAAAGCAATAACGCTTTATAGATTCTTGCTGCCTGAAGGCAGCAATGGGATTCCCTGCGCGGCGCAGGGAATGCGGGAAAGGGGGCCATTCTCTCACGTGAGAGAATGGCCCCCTTTAGATCCCCCAAGAGAACGCAAGGGGCCTTGCCCCTTGACCCCGCACATTGGCAGTCAGGCACTTGAAGAACTGCTCAGCCTGCGGATTGCACTGCGGTGTACATGGCTTCGCCATGAACCCCTGCGTTTCGTTGCATGTTGCAACCGCGCCTTACTATCGTGAGGCGCGAGTGACGTTTGCTTGGCAGCGGACTGCGTGCCGAATGCGGCATTGCTTCGCTCGCCGCATTGTGGAGACTGGCGGTAGACGGAAATTAGGCTGTACTCCTACAAGATGGGCAGAGCGGCAGCGGATAATAGAAGCAGAGGCAAATCGTATAGTAAAACCAATGGCGGCGAGCGTTAGCAATGCCGCCACGCAGGCACTTTCACTCCGGAGGCATGAAAGTTGTTCGAGCTCCAGATTGCCAATCAAAGCCTTTCTCTTGGGGGTCAAAGGGGGATATTCTCTTTCCGTGGAAAGAGAATATCCCCCTTAATCGTCCCCCTGCACGGTGCAGGGAAAACCCCGCCCTTTCGGGCGGCCTTGATTCATTGTGCCATATCGGCACGAAAATAAACCGTCCGCTCTGGCAGCGATAAGATCAGCGTATACTCGCTGCTTTGCCCGCCCGCAGCATCGGTGTATTCCGTGACGCCGACAAGCGCCGTACCGGTCTCGCTATCCAGCGTAAGATCATAGAGGACGTCGTTCGCAGCGTGCTGGGTGAGGGTGTAGGTGCCGCTTTGCGTGCTGCCGTCTGAATCCGTGAGCGTCAGCGTGCCGTCCTGTGCGGCGCAGGTGAGGACGGAGAGGTCGAGCGGCTGTCCCTCGCTGTCGATGGCGTTTGCGTATGTCCAGTCGTGGCCCTCGATGGTCAGGCCGTCATCCGTTTTGCCGCAGCCGACAAGTAGAAAAATGAGCAGCAGCGGCAATAAAACTTTAATCTTGCCCGTCAAGTGTTTTTCCTTTCCACCTCTTGATTTTCAGCGCGAGCAGCACACCAATCCCCACGGCAAAGAGCGATACCGCGCTCAAAAACAGCCATGTGGGGAATTTGTTTGCGACATAGATCGCGGTCAGAGTGTCGGCATAGCCGATGATCGCCTCGCAGTCGGCAACCGGTCCTGTGCCGCAGTTCATTCCCTCGGGAATGGGCGGTCCGGCGGTAAAGTACTGCACGGCGCACCAGAGGAGCACCGGCACACTGACAGCGAGCAGTATACACGCGCCGATGGTCAAAACCTTTGTGCGCGTGCGGCGTTCTTTTTCCGATACACCCGCAGCGGGCGGCGCGGAAGAAGTGCTCTCCGGCGTGCCGGTCAGCTCTGCGAGCGGAACAGAAAAAAAGCCCGAGAGTGCGAAGAGGTTCGCCGTGCTCGGCAGCGACGAGCCGTCCTCCCACTTCGTCACAGCCTGCCGCGAGACTTCGAGTGCCTGCGCCAGCGCCTCCTGCGACAGCCCGCGCTCCTTTCGAAGCGTGCGGATGCGCGCGCCGAGTTCGTTGTCCATGATCGTGCCTCCTTTGCCTTGATGGCGCTATCGTAGCAGTTTTTGGCGCAAAAGTCCACCAAGTATTCCGCTACTATCGGTAGCGAAACGAAAAAAGCCGCCCGAATGGGCGGCTTTTCACGCATATTTACTTCTTGCGGCAGCTCAGCTCGCCGTTTTCGGCGTCGAGCACGAGCGTGCTGCCCGCGGCGAGGTCGCCGCGCAAAATCTCCTTGGCGATCAGCGTCTCCGCCGCGCTCTGGAGGTAGCGCTTGAGCGGACGCGCACCGTAGATCGGGTCGAAGCCGCGCTCGATGATGAGGCTCTTGGCCGCATCCGTGACTTCGAGCCTCAGCGTCTTGTCGGCAAGGCGCTTCTTGAGACCTTCCATCAGAATGTCGATGATGCCGCTGAGGTTCTCCTTCGTGAGCGGCTTGAACATGATGATCTCGTCAAGACGGTTCAGGAATTCCGGACGGAATGCGCGGCGCAGCTCGCCCATGACGGCGGCGCGGGCGCTCTCGGAAATGCTGCCGTCCGGCTGGATGCCGTCGAGCAGCTCGGAAGAGCCGAGGTTCGAGGTCAGGATGATGATCGTGTTCTTAAAGTCCACCGTGCGGCCCTGCGAATCGGTGATGCGGCCGTCGTCGAGGATTTGCAGCAGGATGTTGAAGACGTCCGGGTGCGCCTTTTCGACCTCGTCGAACAGCACGACACTGTACGGCTTGCGGCGCACGGCCTCAGTGAGCTGGCCGCCCTCGTCATAGCCGACGTATCCCGGAGGCGCGCCGATGAGACGCGAGACGGAGAATTTCTCCATGTACTCGGTCATGTCGATGCGCACGAGGTTGTGTTCATCGTCGAACAGGCAGTCGGCGAGGGACTTTGCAAGCTCCGTCTTGCCGACGCCCGTGGGACCGAGGAAGAGGAAGCTGCCGATCGGGCGGTTCGGGTCCGCGATGCCTGCACGCGAGCGCTGGATGGCCTCGGTCACGAGACGCACGGCCTCGTCCTGACCGACGACACGCTTGTGAATGATCTCGTCGAGGCGCAGCAGCTTTTCGCGCTCACCCTCCATCAGACGGCTGACGGGGATGCCCGTCCACTTGCCGACGATATCGGCGATCTCGTTTTCGGTCACGGTGTCGTGCACCATGGAGTTGTCGCCCGTGTGCTTTTCGGCCGCGGCCTCGGCGTCCTTGAGCTGCTTTTCGAGGGCAGGGAGGTCAGAGTATTTGAGCTTTGCGGCCTTTTCGTACTCAAGGTTCGCCTGCGCGCGTTCGATCTCGCCGTGCATCTGCTCGATCTGGCTCTTGAGCTGCTTCACGCTGTCCACGCCGCTCTTTTCCGCTTCCCAGCGGGACTTCATGGCGTTGAACTGTTCCTTTTCATCGGCAAGCTCTTTCTTGAGCTCCTCGAGACGGTCGCGGGAGAGCTGGTCGTCCTCTTTCTTGAGGGCCATCTCTTCGATCTCCTGCTGCATGATCTTGCGGCGCAGATCGTCGAGCTCTGCGGGCATCGAGTCGATCTCCGTGCGGATCATCGCGCAGGCCTCATCGACGAGGTCGATGGCCTTGTCGGGCAGGAAACGGTCGGTGATATAGCGGTCGGAGAGCGTCGCGGCGGCGACAAGCGCGTTGTCGTGGATGCGAACGCCGTGATAGATCTCATAGCGCTCCTTCAGGCCGCGCAGGATGGAAATGGTGTCCTCGACCGTCGGCTCGTTGACCATGACGGGCTGGAAGCGGCGCTCGAGGGCGGCGTCCTTTTCGATATACTGGCGGTACTCGTCGAGCGTGGTCGCGCCGATGCAGTGCAGCTCGCCGCGAGCCAGCATCGGCTTTAAGAGGTTGCCGGCATCCATGCTGCCCTCGGTCTTGCCCGCGCCGACGATGGTGTGCAGCTCATCAATGAAGAGGATGATCTTGCCGTCGGACTTCTTGACCTCGTTCAAAACGGCCTTTAAGCGCTCTTCAAACTCGCCGCGGTATTTCGCGCCCGCGATCAGCGCGCCCATGTCGAGCGAGAAGATCGTGCGGTCCTTGAGCCCTTCGGGCACATCGCCGCGCACGATACGCTGGGCAAGGCCCTCGGCGATGGCCGTCTTGCCGACGCCCGGCTCGCCGATGAGCACGGGGTTATTCTTCGTCTTACGCGACAGGATGCGGATGACGTTACGAATCTCCGCGTCACGGCCGATGACGGGATCAAGCTCCTTCGTGCGGGCGCGCTCGACGAGGTCCGTGCCGTACTTCTTGAGCGCGTCGTAGGAATCTTCGGGATTGTCGCTCGTCACGGGGGAGGTCTTGACCTTCGCAAGCTCATCGGAGAAGCGGCTTCTCGTGATGCCGTGGTCGGAGAGCAGCTGGCGCACGCTCTGCGAGCCCTCGGAGAAGATGGCGAGCATCAGGTGCTCAACGGAGAGATACTCGTCGTGCAGCTTTTCGGCGGTCTTTTCGGCAAGGTTCAGGATCTTGCCGACCTCGGGCGAGGCGTACACCTCGCCGCTGCCGCCGGAGATGCGGGGCAGATTGCGGATCAGCGTGTCGAGCTCGGAGAGTAAGCCGTCGCAATCGACGCCCATCTTACCGAACAGTGACCCAATCAGTCCGCCGTCCTGATCGAGCAGGGCATAGAGCAAATGTTCGGTCGTTACATACTGGTTGCCGTTTTCCTGCGCCATGTTCTGCGCGGTCTTGACGGCTTCCAAAGCCTTTTGCGTATATTTTTCAGCATTCATTCAAGTTCACCTCAAATTCGTGTTTTTTACAATTAAGTGATTAAATCAGCAGCGTTCTGCTTCGCAGATCGCCGCGGTAGGCCATTTCAACATCGCTCGCGGAGAGCGAGCCGTCGAGATAGCCCTTGAGCAGCCGGTCGAAGAGCTGGACATAAGCGCTGATCGCACCGGCGACATCATCGGCAGTCAGCGCCTTTCCGCGCGGCATCGCGAGCGGACGAACGAAGCGCCCGTCGTACAGCGCGCAGGAAATGGAGCTGCCGAGAAGCGGTGCGAGGCACTTGTCTTCGATTTGCACCCAAAGCCGGAAGAAGCTCGTCATTGCGGAGATCAGCGCCGCCGACTGCGTGCGGAAGACGATGTTCAGCGAGCCCATCGTCTGGCCGTCGCCATTGCTCAGATCGACCTCGTACTTGACCGTGGGGCGGTATTTGTACGATAAGCTCGACTTGAGCGACATCGTGGACGAGCCGGGGGCGAAGAACGGCACCAGCTCGCGCGTGGGCGTCATCAGCTCTTCGATGGCCTCAAAGATATCGTTCCAGCGGCGTTCAGGCGTCGGCACGGAGACGTACTCGGCCAGAATCTGGTTGACGAGCGCCGAACGGTTCGTGCCCATCCGGTGGGCCAGCGCGTCGACCTCGCGCACCACATCGTCTGACAGCGTCAGACTGTAAAGATTTTTCTTCATCATGCGCCTCCTTGGGGTCCTTTTCTTTTCTGGATGCTATCATAGCACGTGAACAAATTTTGTCAATAGATTTATATAAATATATTTACGAGTTATATGCGAATTTACACGGAGTTCATAATTGCGAAGGAAGCGGAAAAAGGGAAAAGCCGCAGTGAATTTCACTGAGGCTTTTCCCTTTTGAGAGATATGAGAGATGAGAGAATAGCAAATTTACAGCAGGCCTTGGAGCAGGATGATGACGATCAGGATCGGCAGCACCCACTGGAAATAGGGCTTGAGCTTGGGCGAGAGCTTGATGCCCGTGCCCTTGTTGACCTCAGCAAGGTACTTGTCAAAGCCCCAGCCCCACTTCATGACGCAGAACAGCAGATACACGAGCGAGCCGATGGGCAGCAGGAGGTTGCTCACAAGGAAGTCCTCGCTGTCGAGCACGTCCTTGCCGAGAATGGGGTGGAAGTCGCTCCAGATGTTGTAGCCGAACACGCAGGGAAGACTCAGGAGCATCAGCAGCACGCCATTGATGAAAACGGCCTTCTTGCGGCTCCAGCCGAAGGTATCCATGCAGACGGCGAGGATGTTTTCAAACACCGCCAGCACCGTGGACATGCTCGCGAACATCATGAAGAGGAAGAACAGCGTGCCCCAGAAGCGGCCGCCGGACATATTGACGAACACCTGCGGCAGCGTGACAAAGAGGAGGGACGGGCCCTGCTCGGGCGCAACGCCGTAGGAGAAGCATGCGGGAAAGATGATGGTGCCGGCCATGAGCGCAACGAACGTATCGAGCGCGCAGATGCGGATGGACTCACCGGCGAGGGCGTGGTCATCGGACATGTAGCTGCCGAAGATCTCCATCGCGGCAATGCCGAGAGAGAGCGTGAAGAATGCTTGGTTCATCGCGTCGGTGATGAGGCTGCGCAGGCCGTTTTCGCGGATGGAATCCATCGAGGGGAGCAGATAGAACTTCATGCCCTCCGCCGCGCCGGAAAGCGTCAGGCTGTGAACGGCGAGCACGAGGATCAGGAACAGCAGCGCGAGCATCATGACCTTGGACACGCGCTCAAGGCCCTTTTGCAGGCCGAACGAGCAGACGATGAAGCCGACGATGACGATAGCGACTGCTAAAATACCCATTTCGACTGGATCGGACAGCAGCTGGCCGAACACGGCGGACGCGTCCTCCGCAGGCATGCCGGAGTAGAACTTGCCGGTCAGGAACCTGCCAAAGTAGCTCACCATCCAGCCGGAAACCGTCGTGTAGTACATCATCAAGAGGTAGCAGCCGATCAGGCAGAACCAGCCGTGGATGTGCCACTTGGACTTGGGCTTTTCGAGCGTCTTGTAGGCGAGGATCGCGCTCTTGCGGCTCGCGCGGCCGACGGCCAGCTCCATCGTCAGCACGGGAACGCCCATGATGAGCAGGCACAGAATGTAAAAGAGAACAAAATAGCCGCCGCCGTTTTTGCCCGTCACATAGGGGAAGCGCCAGACATTGCCGATGCCGATGGCGCAGCCCGCGCTGACGAGCAGGAAGCCCAGACGGGAGCGGAACGATTCGCGTTTCATGTTGATCGACCTCATTTGTAAAAGATTTATGAACGATGTGCTTATCTTACCGCAGGAAGATGGGCTTTACAAGACCGATTATCGGATGATATAATAAGCAAAACTTATGTTATGAGGAAATGAGTACATGAATCGCAATCAGCTACGCTATTTTGTCTCCGCCGCGGAGCACCGGAGCTTCACAAAGGCGGCGGAGCAGTATTACATCTCGCAGACCGCGGTGACGCAGCAGATCCAGCAGCTTGAGCAGACGCTCGGCTGCGAGCTCTTCGACCGCAGCACACGCCCCGTGAGCCTGACGAGCGCGGGAAAGTCGTTCCTTTTGGACGCAAAAGCGATCTTAGAGCGCATGAGCCGCGCACAGGAACGCGTGCATGACGCGGCGACGGGCCTGACCGGCACACTGCGCGTCGGCTACGTGCGCGGCTACGAGCGCAGCGACCTCTCGGTCCTGATGCGCCACTTCCACCAGAAAAACGGAAACGTGCTCATCTCGTTCTACCGCTGCTCGACGGATGTGTTGGCCGCGGGGTTACTCCATCAGGAGTATGACATCGTCTTCACTTGGGACTCGACAAACCTGCGCACACAGGAGGGCGTCATGTTTCAGACGGTCGAAAAGGCTCGGCTCGTTGTCGCGCTCTATGCGGGCCATCCGCTCACGCAGCGCCGCCAGCTCACGCGGCAAGAGCTGCGCGGGGAGAACATCTTATATATGTCGCCCGACGCCGCGCCCGATTCCTACGGCGACGCCTTTTTCATGCAGCGCTACGCCGAGGCGGGCTACAAGCCGAACATTCTCTTCCGCTCGGCGGACACCGAAAGCATCCTGATGATGGTTGCGGCGGAGGAGGGGATCTCGCTCCTGCCCGACTACTGCACCGACCGCCTTTACAATGCCGACAACCTCGTCTTCGTCCCGCTCGTGGGCGAAGGGGAGGAGGAAGAGATCATCGCCGCCTGGCAGAGCGGCAACCAGAACCCCGCACTGGGACGGTTTTTGACAGAGCTCAATCAAAAAGACCCGCCTTACTGAGGCGGGTCTTTCCTATTGCAATATCAATTGTAAATTGTCACGATTCGGCCTTTTCAGCGTTCAGTGCTTCAAGTGTCTGCTCCATTTCGGCCGTTTCGGTGCGCGGCTCAAGGCGATGCAGGCAGTCGAGGCATTCGATACAGTGCTTACGCTTGTCCTGCGGCCAAAGGGCGCTGAGTTCCGGCACGTTGATGGCTTGCTTCTCGAGCAAGAGTCTTATTTTCCAAGTGGTGTAAAGTGTAATGCCATTCCACCACGGGGAGCCCATTTTTCGTCCGACGTCAAGTGCCTTACTCAGCCGCGCGGCGGCGGAGACGTACTGACCGTCCTCCACGTCGAACAGCGCGAGGTACGACAGCGCGATCGGCATCTGGCTGTATTCATGGAAGGACTGATAGAGCTCCTCGGCGTACGAGAGCAACTCGCGCGCGACCTCCTTTTCGCCGCTCTGATAGGCGGCGACGCCGTAGTCGGTGTAGATGATGGCCGCACCAGGGTACGAGCCGCGGCGCTGGTTGAAGAGAATGGCCTTGTCGTAGTATTCGAGTGCCTTGTCGAAGTTGCGCTCAAGGCGGTACGTTTCGGCAATATAGTTGTACGCGCCCGCGATGCTGATGACATAGCGGCCCTCGCCGTCCGCGTCGAGTGATTCAAAAAAGCTGATGGAGCGGTCGAGCCAGCTGCGGCACCTGTCGTATTCGCCGATCATCAGGTACATGAGGCCCTGTAGGCGCAGGAACTTACCCCAGTCCGGCGTATTTTCCAAACGCGATTTATACTGCATGCCAAGGCGCAGATGCTCACGCATGACGGGAAGATCATAGGTCTGGATGGCATAGTAGATGAACTGCAAATGCGCGTTCGCGGCCATCTGCCAGTCGCCCGCGGTGGTACTGCTCTTGAGGAGCTGGCCGACAACGGGGAGGCCCGCGTCGTATTCGCCGCCGTGGATGTAGTAGCGGCTTTCGACGTACAGGAGCTGACGCTCGAGCTGGTCGAGCTCCTTGGCGTTTGCGCCGAACTGCGTGGAGCGCAGCGAGGCAAGCTCACGCTCGAGGATCTGAAAGTAGCCGGTCAGACCATCCTCCTTGACTGTCAGCGCGTCCGAGCCGTCGGTCAGGATCGGCATGAGCTCATAGCACATACCGGCAAATGCGTCAAGGGAAAGTACTTTATACTTGAAGGCTTTGAAGGTGTCGCCGCCTGCGGTGAAGTGCTGCACGAGCTGATCGTAGAGGTCGGTCGAACCGTCGCTGCCGAGCTGCGCCTCCAGATATTGCGCGGCGCGCAGATGCAGGATGCGGCGCGCGGACTCGGACTGGCGCTGCGAGAGCATCGCCTTCACGCGCTCGTGCGTGAACGAATAGCCGAGCACCTTGCCGCGCGTGGATTCGGTGAGCAGATTTTTCTGCTTGAGCTGGTCGCAGAGGTACAGAAGCTCGAGCGGCGTCTTCGTCAAAAGGGAAGTGAGAATGTCGAACGGCGCCCAGTCGCGGAAGACCGAGATGACGTCGAGCACCTGCAATTCATCGGACGAAAGGCCCGCGAGGCGCATCTGAATGATGCTGTCCGCGCTGGCAGGGATGTTTTTGAGCCCATTCGACTCGTGCATCGAGTCGAGCAGCTGCACGAGGAAGAGGCCATTGCCCTCCGTGCTCTGGTAGAGGTTGTCGATCTCCTTTTGCGAGTAGCGGCCCGGGGCGTAGAAGTTGACGAAGCGCGTTGTCTCCTCCTGTGAAAAGGCATCGATATTGTACACGTCGAGCAGCTTGTCGCGCACGGCGTTGTTGAGCACCTGCTGGGCATAGGGCTGCAAAATGTCGCGGCTCGTGCAGATGATCGTGATGTTCGTGCTGCGCAGGCGGTGCAGCAGCATCGAAAGGAGGTCGGCGCTGTTGTTGTCGATCCAGTGGATGTCCTCCAAAATGAGCAGCACCGGCACCTTTTTGGCGACCGTCGACAAAATGAGCAGCGTGCTCTCAAGCGCGGCGAGATAATCTGCGCCCGCGGGATAGTCGCTCGAAATGCCGGAGAAATTGTGCTGGCATTCAACGGACAAGCAGGGGAAGAGGCCTGCGGCGGTCTTAATGTAAACATCCGGAACACGGATATTTTCGGATTCGAATTTCGGGATGAGCTGGAGCATGATCGTGTTCCACGGGGCGAGCACGGTGTTCATCTCGGACTGGTAGCACGAGGCCTGGCAGATCGCCCAGCCGAAAAAATCGTACTGGTGCAGGATGTAGTTGATGAGGTATGTCTTGCCGACGCCCGTCTTGCCCTGAATCAGCGCGCAGATCTTGTCGCTTTCAAGGCGCGAGCCGTTGCACAGCGATACGAGCTTGTGCAGCACCGCGTCCTTGCCGATGAGCTGCTGGTCGCTGCCGACCTCGAGCTTGTAGGTCGAGGTGTTCCACGCGTCGACGATCTGATAGTAGAGTGCGGAGGTCTCCTTGAGCGGGGAGATGCTGAATTCGTCGGAAAGGTTCTTACAGAGCGTATGGTAAAGGCCAAGTGCTTTACGGAACTTCTTCTGGTCGCGGTAGACCTGCATGAGCGTGGAGAACGCGCTTTCCTCCAGCGGGTCGATGGCGATGTACTCCGTGCCGTATTTTTCGGCAAGGTCGAGCTTACCGGCGTAATACGCCTCCTTTTCCGCCGCCAAAAGCTGGTGAAGGTACTGCGACTGATAGAGATTGCGCTGATCGCTCAGCCATGCGTCAAACGCGGAGGAGTGGGAGACATTGAAGTCCTTCAGAAATTCCCCGTGATAGGCGCTGAGCATGTCGCCGCGCTCAAAATCGTAGACATCGCAGGCGATCTCAACGTCGGCGGAGAATTCAACGATCGAGCGCTGGCTGGGGACGAAGGGATCGAAGGCAAACGCCTTGCGGATGGTGTAGATCGCGTGGCGTAGATTTTTGAGCGCTGTGGCGGAATCGGTATCCTCGTAGAGCAGGCCGATGAGCTCGCTGCGGGTGGTTTTGCGCTTGAGGATCAGATAGTACAAAAGAGCGTCGGCTTTTTATAGGGGAGCGTGATCTCCCGCCCGTCGACGGAAACGGCGGGCGTACCGAACAGTTTTGCGTTTAACTCAGGCATGTCAAGGCCTCCCAACAGAAATAACACGTTAGTGCAGTAAACAAAGATAGTATATTCAAACCGTTGAAAAATAGCAAGTACTTCGACGAAAACACGATATTCTAAGCGAAAAATAACGCTATGGTCGAATACCTCAACGCTAATTCAACGCGCGTATGATATAAAGGCAGCATCAAAATAGTACGGGTCTGCCTTTTGCTGCCCGTTTAGTTTAGGAGGCATCCATTTGAATTACGTTGGAACAGCGCGTCCGATCCACGACGCCAAGGGCAAGGCCACGGGGTATACCAAATACGCCGGCGATCTCTCGCTGCCCAATATGGCGTATCTCTGCATGCTCCACAGCAAGATCCCGCATGGCTATGTCAAGGCGGTCCACGCGGAAAAGGCGCTGGCGCTTCCGGGGGTTTATGGCGTTTATCACTGCCTGAACACCACGGACCGCAGGTATAACCGCTACCGCTCGAACTTCGACCAGGCATACTTACCGAACGAAGAGTGTGCGTTCAACGATTACGTGCGCTTTGTGGGCGACAAGATCGGCGTGGTCGCGGCCTGCGACCAGGAAACAGCGGAGAGAGCCGCGCGTCTTGTCGAAGTCGAGTATGAAGAGCTTCCGTTTTCCATCGGCTTTGATGATACGCTCGCGGGCAAGAACTGCCTGGAGGGCGAAACACCCGTCCGAGACGAATACACGCTGGAGGTCGGCAAAAAGCAGGAGAGCACCGAAGGTCTCATTGAGGTGTGCAGCACGATGGAGCTGCCGCGCCTGCATCACGCCACGATGGAGACGCACGCCTGCATCGCTGACTACGATCCGTATATCGACATGCTGACCGTTTACTGTCCGAATCAGGCCGTGCACGGCATTCGCACCGTGCTCGCGGACTATCTGGAGATGCCGGAGAGCCATGTGCGCGTTATCAAGGCGACGATGGGCGGCTCGTTCGGTGCCAAGCAGGAGTGGTTTTTGGAGCCCGTCGCGGCGCTTGTCGCCAAAAAGCTCTGTTGCCCCGTCAAGCTCGTCTACTCCCGCGGCGAGGCGATGACCGACACGATTGTGCGCGGCGCGATGCGCATGAGCGCGCGCGGCTACTACACTCCCGACGGCGAAATGAAAGAGATCTACTGCGATGTGACGCTTGACGCGGGCGCTTACATCGGCAACGCGGGCGACTATATCCGCGCGCTGGCCGGTAAGCCGACACGCTGCTACCGCATCCCGTACATGCACTATCACGGGCAGGTCATCAGCTCGAATTCGCCGGTCTCCGGCGCGTTCCGCAGTTGGTCGGCGGCAGAGGAAGCGCTGATGATGGAGCGCCAGATCGACGCCGCAGCGGAAAAGCTCGGCATCGACCGCCTCACGATCCGTCTCAAGAATGTGGCGCATGCCGGCGAAGAGGACAAGAAGCTCCACCTGTCGCTCGAAGACATCCGCATCGGCGATGCGATCACACTCGGCAGCGAAAAGTTCGGCTGGGACAAGCTGAAAGCTGAGGACGCGGCGTTCAACGCCTCCCAGCAGCGCTACCGCAGGGGCGTCGGCATCGGGATCGGCGGTCACGGCAATACATACTTCCCACGCTTCAATGACTACGGCGAGGGCAGCATCAGCTTAAATGCCGACGGCTCGATGCAGGCGAATTTCACCCTGCACGACCACGGCTGCGGCACGGTGACGGCGATGCGCATGATCGCCGCCGAGGTGCTGAAAGTGCCCGAGGATAAGATTTACATAACCGAGGGCGACACCGCGGTCACGCCTATCGACTACGGCTGCTTTGCCAGCCGCACGACCTATGTGGTCGGCCGCGCCGTGCAGGATGCGGCGAACGCCCTGAGAAAGAAGATGCTGCACGCGGCGTCTACGCTTCTGGATATTCCAGAAGACGAGCTGTTCTTAAACGACAGCCACATTTGCCATGCGGGGCAGGACGAGCCGCTCCTTTCGTTTGCCGAGCTCGCCAAAAAGAGCATGCACACCCACGCCGGCAACCTGACGGTCTACGCGAGCTATTCGAACGTGACGAACCCCGGCGTGACGGGCGCGCACTTCGCCCATGTCGAGGTCGACACCTGGACGGGCTTTACAAAGGTGCTCGACTATCTCGCCGTGCACGATATCGGTCAGGCCATCAACCCCGGCCTGTGCGAGGCGCAGATCCAGGGCGCGGTGCAGATGGGCTGCGGCGCTGCGCTGCGCGAAAAGATGACCATGCAGAAGGACGGCCGCTGCACGGAGAGTTTGTCCAAATATCATCTGTTCCTTGCAAACGACCTGCCGAACATCCGCGTGGAGCTTTTGCAGGACGGACACTCGAAGGAGGGCCCGTTCGGCGCGAAATCCATCGGCGAGGTCTGCTATGTGCCGGTCGCTCCGGCGGTGTGCGGCGCGGTGAACGACGCGCTGCACGCGAACCTCTCGGTGCTGCCGTATGATCCCGACTGCATTCTCAAATATCTGGCGGAGGTGAGAGAGAACCATGACGCTTAATTTTATTGTAAACGGAAAGCCCGTCACGCTCGAGACCGAGCCTGACCGCCGCCTGCTCGACATCCTGCGCGAGGACCTGCACCTCACGGGTACGAAGGAAGGCTGCGCGGAGGGCGAATGCGGCGCGTGCACGGTGCTGCTCGACGGCGAAGCCGTCCACTCCTGCCTGACCGCCGCCATCCAGCTCGAAGGCCGCGAGGTCACGACGATCGAAAGCCTTGCCGAAATGGGCGCTCTCGACATCATCCAGACCTGCTTTGTCGAAGAGCTTGCCATCCAGTGCGGCTACTGCACGCCCGGCATGATCATGTCTGCCGAGGCGCTGCTGCGCAAAAATCCTGACCCGACGGAAGATGAAATTCGTCTGGCGCTCTCCGGCAATATCTGCCGGTGCAGCGGCTATGTCCAGATCGTGCGCGCGGTCAAGCGCGCCGCGAAGGAGAGGAGGGAAGCGCAGTGCAGAGCTTAACGCCCAAAACGCTTGCCGAGCTCGCGCAGGCGCTTTCCGCCGCCACGGAAAAGGCGAAGGTCATCGCAGGCGGCACAGACTTTATCATCAAGGAGCGCGCGGGCAAGTTCGCGCCCGACCTTTTGATCTACCCCGGCTTCATTCCCGAGCTGAACACCGTCACGAAAGAAAACGGCGTACTGCGCATCGGCGCGGCCGTGCCGATGAACGGCATCACCGCCGCACTCAAGGACGACAAGGCGTTCTGCGCCATCGCGGACGCGGCGTCCGACGTCGGCTCGCCGCAGATCCGCGCCAAGGGCACGATGGCAGGCAACCTCTGCAACGCCTCGCCCGCGGGCGACATGCTTCCGGTCTCGTGGCTGTATGATGCGCAGCTTGAGCTGATGAACGCGGACGGAATGGCGAGTGTGACGCCGGTGAACGGCTTTATCACCGGCCCGCAGAAGACGATCTTGCGGCCGGATCAGGCCGTCACGGCCATTCTGGTCGACTTGAAGCAGTTTGAGGGCTTTGTCAGCGCGTTCCATAAGATCGGTTCGCGCGAGCGCGTGTCCATCTCCCGCGAGGGACTGGCCGCCGCCGTCAGGCTCGACGAAAGCGGTAAGGTCGAACAGGCGAGACTTTCTCTCGGCGCGGTCGGCGGCACGCCGATCCGCGTGACGGACGCAGAGGAGTATATGCGCGGCCGCGTGCTCGATGAAAAGCTCGTCGAAGAGATCACGCCGATGGTTGCCGAGACCATCCACAACAACTGCCGTCCGGCAAATCGCCTCTATAAGACTGAGGCCGCCCGCGGCCTGACGGCGGATACCTTCGCCAAGCTGATGAGCCGCCTGTAACGCGAAAAACAGCATAGAAAAAGGACGCATCCGGTCGGATGCGTCCTTTTTGCGGTCATTTTACTTGCGCAGCTCCAGCAGGGGAGCGAACTGGAGGTACAGATCGTGCTTGCGCGCGGGGGGTGATGTATCGCCCTGTGCCACCTGACGGTGACGGACGATGTTGTTGTTCGTCAGATGCGGCTCGATCTGCTCGGCACCCTCGGCCATAGACTCGCGGACGTTCATGAGGGGCTTTTTGACTTCGAAGTCGATCTTGACGCGCCGCGCAGCCTCGCGGCAGGCATCCGCCGTCTCCACGGCGACGCAGAGCAGGCGGTCGCCGATGAACTTCGCCTCCTTTGTCAAAAGCACAACATCCTTGAGCAGCAGCTCTGCCGGCGGGTTGCCGGAGGGGGTGTACATCGTCTGCGGCACCTCATCGGGCAGAAGGCAGCCCAGATAGCCGGGGAACTTTTCCGCCTCGGACGTGTCGATGCTCAGCACTCTGGCCGAGGAATACGGGCTGCGGATAACGATGGCGTAGGCCTGATCCGGCAGGTTCATATCGTCGGTGTAGGCAATCTGTCCCGTTGCCTTTTCCATCGACTCACGGCGGGGAATGTAGTGATCGACTACGCGGAATTCCTGCTTCATTTTGTCGCCTCCCCGTCCATGTACTTGACCGCGAGCTGCACGGCTTCGATGATCTTGCTGTATCCTGTGCAGCGGCAGAGATTGCCGGAGAGCGCTTCGCGGATGGCCTCCTCATCGGGGTGGGGGACTCAGTCGAGCAGTACCTTGACCGAGAGAATCATCCCCGGCGTGCAGAAGCCGCACTGGATCGCGCCCGCGTCCATAAACGCCTGCTGGAGGGGGTGCGGCTCATCCGCCGTGCCGATGCCCTCAATCGTCACAACGTCGCTGCCGTCCGCCTGCTCGGCGAGCACACAACAGGAGTCCGCGGCGCGGCCATTGTAGATGACGGTGCACGCACCGCACTCACCGAGCTCGCAGCCGCATTTTACGCCGGTCAGGCGCGCCTTTTCGCGCAGGAGATGCAGAGCAGCGTCTCCTGCGGTTCGGCCTCGAACGATCGGCGCTCATGATTCAATGTCAATGTAACGGTACTCATGAAAAGAGATTCCTTCTTTTTTAGGCTTTCTCGGCTTCCTCAACGACCTTGAGCAGCGAGCCGTCCTTGATGACCTGATAGGACTTTTCGATGTCGATGCTGAGGTTGCGGTCGGCATCATAGTAGGGGATAGTCTTGCGGTAGGCGTCCTTGAGGGGGCCGGTGACCTTGCCGAGCTTGAGCAGGTTGTCAGCGCGCTGGTCGCGGCGCATTTCGACGGCCTGGGCCGCGTGCATGAGCTCCATGCCGAGCATGTAGCGCAGATTGTCGACGATGCGGAGAGAACGCATACCGGCGAGCGGCAGGTTGCTGGCGTGATCCTCGATGCCGTTGGCGAAGGAAGTGATGTCGAGCGTCGTCGTGTTGGCGAGCCAGCGGTTCTCGGCATCGAGCGCGGCGAAGGTCTTCTGCATCGTGGAGAACGCGATGGTCTTGACCTCGTGCGGCGTCAGAAAGCGGTTGAGACCCGTGAAGCCGGGGTCGACGATCTTGTAGAGGCGGTTGACGATGGCGTGGGACATGTGGCACAGCGCCGCGGCCAGCATGTCGACGCCGAGAGAGAGGGTCGTTACCTCAAAGTTCGGGCTGACGGATGTGGTGCCCTCCTCGTAGAGGATGCAGGGGTTGTCGTCCGTGCGGTTGATCTGGAGTTCGAGGATCTTCTTGACGTACTCAAGAGAATCGTAGACAGAGCCGTTGATGGCCGCGCCGCAGCGGAAGGAGAGGGGGTCCTGCAGCGCGCGCTTGGAGTCGGGATGCTCGAGATAGCTGCCTTCGAGGAAATTGCGGCACTCTGCGGCGCAGTGGATCTGACCGGGCAGGCCACGCACCTCGTTCACGCGCTCGCCGAGCGGCTGGAGGCCGCCGTTGAGACCTTCGAGGTGCAGGCAGTAGATGGCGTCGCTCAGCTTGATGAGCTCTTCGACCTCCTTGACGAGCAGGACCACCATGGATTCGCCCTGCGCGTTCGAGGAGACGATGGAAAGGCCGTCCTTCGGGCCGAGGATCGCGGGCTCGATGCCCTCGGCGCGCATGGCGTCGATCGCGGGGATGATCTCGCCGTGATATTCGACCTCGCCCTGGCCGATCATGGCCTGACCGATCATGCTCATCGTGCTCACGTCACCCTCGCCGACGGCGCCGCGGCGCATGGCGCGGGGATGGATGCCGCGATTTAAGAACTCCTCATACATTTTAAGAATGTTCGAGGCGATACCCGTGCGGCCGCAGAGGGCGGTGTTGAGGCGGATGCACATCATCGCGCGCACTTCTTCGACGCTGGCAAACGGCGCAACGCCGAGGGAGTGGCTGTTGATGAGGTTGCGGTTGTACTGCTCGAAAAAGTCCTGGCTGAATTCGCGGTCCTTGTTCCAGCCCACGCCGTGGTTCAGGCCGTAGACGGGCTTGCCGTCAGCCGCCATGTCAAAAAGCACCTGGCGGGATTTGTCGACGAGGGGGATGACCTCAGGGTCGATCTGCACGGGGCGGCGGTCATAAACGACAGAGTAAAGATCCTCCAGCGTCAGGTCTTTTCCGTTTAAGATCAGAGTTTCGCTCATTTTGTAAAAACCTCCTTGCGGTAAATAAAACAAATTGTTGTCACTTTGATTGTTTATATTATAATAGTGAGCCGTCAAAACAGCGTTGAAAATTATGAAAGAAAAAAATTTACCCCGTTCAAACGATTCAACGTTTTTCCAACTTTACTGTGCTATAGCGTCGTAATCGCGGGAAAGGCAACGAATTTTGCGGTAAGGAAGACGCAAAAATAGGCACTCCGCTCAAACTTCGCAGGGAGGAAGGCAGATCCCTCTCTGCAACGAAACAACAGGAGGAGAAAATGCTTACACTGATTGACAATATTACAATTGTCCTGTGCGTGGTCGGCATCTTCGCCATCAGCGTCTTCATGAGCAAGAAGAACACTGATATGGAAGCCTACAATCACGCAAACAAGGCTCTGCCTTGGTCTCTCGCGGTCGGTACGATCGCTGCATCCTGGTACGGCGGCAACGGTACGATCGGTACGGTCGGCTATGTTACCTCCATGGGCCTTTCCGCATTCTTTATCTGGTCCATCGGCGCGCACCTTGTGCGTTTCCCGCTGGCTCTGTGGGTTGCTCCCCGCATTTCCGTCAAGGTCAACTCCACGATGACCGAGCTGCTCGACCGTTTCTACGGTCGCATTGCTTCCTTTATCGGCGCGATTGTCCTGCTGGCGACCTGCCTCTCCATCTCTGAGATCGGCGTCTGCGGTTACGTCGGTGTTGCTGCGTGGAACATGAACAAGTTCCTCGCCGCGGCCATCGTCATTGCCATTTCCATCGGCCTTTCCTGCGTTGGCGGCCTGCTCGGCGTCGCCATCACCGATATGATCTTCTTCTCCCTGATGATCGTATCTGTCGCTTTTGTCTTCCCCAGCGCGTTCTACGGCGTGGGCGGCTTCGCTGCTCTCGACGAGATCTTCAGCACGGTTGATCCCGCGATGATGACCCCGTTCGGCGGCATCCCCCTGGGCCGTGCCATCGTGCTGATCCTCATCTGCATCAACGTCTATAAGGACCCCGCGTTCTATCAGCGCTTCACCGCTTCCAACGGGCCCAAGACCGGTAAGCGCGCGATGCTGACCTGCTTCTCCATCTGGCTGAGCATGGACGTTTGCCTGATGTTCACCGCTATCGTCATCCGCGCGATGGATCCCGCGCTGACCGTCCAGCCCGAGGTTGCTTACATGCAGCTCGTTCTCAGCGGTCTGCCTCCCGTTGGCCGCGGCCTGTTCGTCTTCGCGATGCTCGGCGCCATCATTTCCACGATGGATACCTACTATCTGGTCGGCGGCGAGATCGTGTCCAACGATATCATCGGCGTCCTGCGAAAAAAGCCCCTTACCGACAAGCAATCCATCTTCATTTCCCGTATTGCCTGCGTGGTGTTCGGCGTGATCGGCCTGAGCGTTGCGTTCAAGTTCAAGCTGGTCTATGATGCGATGATCCTTGTCACGAGTCTCTCCATGTCTGCGCTGTTCGTTCCCATGATGGCTGCCATCATGTACGATGGCAAGAAGACCAACATGTCCGGCCTCTGCTCCATGATCGTTGGTATCCTCTCTTGGCTCTGGTTTGACTTTAATCCCCTCAGCATTGAAGCCCTCGGCGGTAACGTCGATCCGATGCTCGTGTCTCTGCCTATTTCTTTCGTAGCGTTCCTCATTGGCAACCAGTTCGGTAAGGTTCTCAACACCGGCTTTGCCAAGCCCGACGGTGTGAACCTTGAGAAGGGCATGATCATGACCTCCTCCGGCCCCGTCAGCGAGGAAGAGTACAAGAAGGAGATCAAAGTCGAGTGGCTCGGCATCGACGGCGCTCTGTGCCTTGTCTACGTGGCGCTTGCCTGCTTCTACAGCTTCGGCATCATCAACCGTATCGACTGGATCATCGGTTGGATCGCCCCGCTGGTTGCCGGTATCTCCACCACCGCAATCTTCCTGCGCTATCTGTATCAGGTCTTCACCTTCGGTAAGATTCCCGCTCAGAAGAAGTAATTCAAATGCTCCAAGAGAAGGCAGACCTTTCCGGGTTTGCCTTCTCTTGCTCTATCGTTCGCTGATCTGGCGGGCGATAGGGCAGGTCATTCCCTTAAAAGCGGGCCGAAAGCGGCTCCTTAAAAAATTTTTATTGATATCGTTGAAAGATAAACGCGAATTCAACGATGGCGTGTTATACTACCATCATCACAACGGAGGCGCAGAAGTTCCTCCCTCCGGAATTTGAGAGGTGCAATATGTCTGAAGTAGATCACATCAAAAACGTAACCATTGTCGGCATTGGCACACAGGGGTCGATGATCGCTTTCCGCAACGCGCTCTACGGCAAGAACGTGACCGGCTACAGCCGCACGCAGCCGTCGATCGATACCTGCAAGAATAAGATCGACAAGTGGCTCGCTCACTTCATCGAAGAGGGGAAGCTGACAAAGGACGAGGCCGACGCTGTCCACGGCCGCATCCATTACGCGACGACGCTCGAAGAGGCCTGCAAGGACGCTGACCTCGTCGTTGAGAACGTGCCGGAGAAGATCGAAGTCAAGCAGGCGGTCTTCAAGCAGCTCGACGAGGTCTGCCCGAAGCACTGCTATCTGAACTCGAACACCTCCTCGCTCCTGATGAGCGATATCTATAAGGATGTGAGCGACGGGCGCAAGGCCATGACCTTCTCCGTCGACCACGACGACCCCATCCGCAACAGCTATCTGGAGATGATGTGGAACCCCAGCACGTCTGAGGAGACGAAGAAGGCCGCTATCGCGACTTCCTGAACCACGGCATCACGCCGCGCATCCCGCGCCGCGGCGCCGTCGGCGAGGCAGACATCACCACCATCACCCACATCGGCCTTGCCTTCATCGGCGAGGAGGACGTCAACTACAAGGGCAAGGTCGTAAGCGCCAAGGAAGCCATGGAGAAGGAGGGCCTCAAGCCCCTGCATCTCCAGCTTAAGGACACGCACACCATCATGCTCTCCAACAGCCAGGGCGAGGGCACCGCGGACATCCTTGTTCACGAGGTCGAGAATCTCGTCAAGATGTCCGACCGCATCTTCTGCCTCGATTATGAAGGCCTCAACGGCAACATCGAGCCGATGCGCGAGGACGTGAACGAGCTGCGCGGCCTGCCCGGCCAGATCCGCTGCGCCGCGCGCTGCCGCGAGGATCTTGAGGGCAGCTACCTTTACAGCGACAACCGTCCCGAGCACGCGCTGCAGGACCCGCTGACTTTCCGCGGCGGCTTTATCATCACGGGCGCGGTCGAGGATGCGCTGGACTACGTCAAGAAGTTCCTGAGCATCCAGATCAACTCCCCCTCGGACAACCCCTGCATCATGCTCGACAAGAAGGACGTCTTCGTCAACTCAAACTTCGAGACGACGTCGCTCGTCATCGGCGTCGAGATGCTGGCTATCGCGCTGGCGCACCTGTCCCGCGCGGTCAACTACCGTCTGATCCGCATGTGCATGCCCGAGTTCACGAACCTGCCGCGCTTCCTTGCTCCGCGCAACGGCAGCGCCCACGGCTATGACGAGGTGTAGAACGTGCTCTCCTGCCTCGATGCGGAGAACCGCTATCTCACGACCCCGTCGTCCGTCGACTTCTATCCCATGCAGGGCTCCATTGAGGACCACGCGAGCAACCTGCCGCTGGCCGTGACCAAGTGCCGCCAGATGGTCGACAACCTGCGCTATCTCGTGGGTATGGAGGCACTGTTCGCCTCTCAGGCCGTCGATCTGCGTAAGAGCGACGATAACGGCGACTACGTCCACCTTGGCAAGGGTACGCAGAAGGCCTACGATGTGCTGCGAGCCGTCGTTCCCGAGATGAAGAGCAACCGCAGCGTCTATGACGACATCAACAAGGCCTATCAGCTCGTGCTGGAAGAGAAGTTCCTCGCCGACGGCGAATAAAAAATTGCAGCCATAGAACCTTCACCATAGGGCAAAGGCCGGTCACGCAAGTGACCGGCCTTTGCCTTTTTCTGATTCAATTGCTTTTCGAGAGGGGAGGGAAGTCATCCGCGGCGGAACCAGTCCTTCATGACGGTGAAGATCTGCACCAGTTCGTCTTCTTCGATGACATAGGGGACCATGGAGTACATATAGCTCAGGAACGGACGGCTGAATACGCCGCGCTCATAGGCATACTGCTGGAAGCCCTCCAGCGTTTTGGGATCGTACACCTCCACGCAGGTGCAGCCGCCCATCACGCGCACCTCTTTGATGCGCTCGTCGGAAAAGCCCAGCATTTCACGCTTGGAGATCTCTTCGATCTTCTTGATCTTCTCCATGTAGTTTTCGCGCTCGAAGATCTCAATGCCCTTGAGCGCGACGGCACAGGCGAGGGCGTTGCCCATGAACGTGGGGCCGTGCATCAGCGCGTGGCGCTCGTTGTCGCTGTAGAAGCCGCGGAAGACCTTTTCGTTGGCGACCGTCACCGCATGTCCGATATAACCGCCGGTCAGCGCCTTGCCGAGCACCAGAATGTCCGGCAGGACCAGATCGGCCACAAAGCGGTTGCCCGTCCGGCCAAAGCCGGTGGCGACCTCGTCGAAAATCAGCAGCACGCCGTACTCGTCGCACAGCTCACGGGCACGCTTTAGGAACGAAATGTCGTACATTCTCATGCCGCCGGCGCCTTGCAGCAGCGGCTCGACAATGAAGCAGTTCAGCTTGTCGTGATAAAGGGCAAAGGCCTCTTCGAGCGCGGGGATCTCGGTCGGGATATGGACGACGCCCTCTTTTTTGTCGAAGGCGAAGTGGTAGTCCTCATCGTCGCCGACCTCCATCGCCTTGAAGGTGTCGCCGTGGTAGGCGTGCTCCAGCGCCAGAATGAGCGTGCGCTTTTTCATCTCCGGATGATCGTCGTACTGGTTGGTGTTGTATTGCAGCGCCATCTTGAGGGCGACTTCGACAGCCACGCTGCCGGAATCCGAAAAGAAGCAGTAGTTCAGATCGCCCGGCAGAAATTCTTCCAGCTTGGCCGACAGCTTTTCGACCGGATCGTGGGTGAGTCCGCCCAGCATGACATGGCAGAAATTGGCGGCCTGCTCCTGAATGGCGGCCGTCAACTCGGGGTGCTGATAGCCGTGGATCATGCACCACCAGGAGGAGACGGAATCGATCAGTTCCTGATCCTCGGTGTATAGATGGACGCCCTTTGCCTTGATGATCTTATAGGGCGCTTTCATGGTTTTCATCTGCTCATACGGATACCAGATCATGTCAGCGATACCTCCTCATACAGTGCTGCTAAATCGTTTGGTTCCATCGGAAGTTCCTGTGCGCCGTCGGGAATGCAGGCGAGCACGGGCAGGCCTGTGTGCTGCCGACACATGGCGATGTTGTCCTCTTCCATCGTGTCGCCGCGATGAAAGTGATTAAAGAGGATTCCCTTTACAGGGAGCTTTTTGCCTTGCATATACTTCGCCGTCAGCACCACGCTGTTGATGGTACCAAGACCCGCGTCCGCGATGATCACGCTTGGAAGCTGCAACGCACGAATGACATCTTCGAGCCACAGCGTTTTGCCGTTCTCTGCGCGAAGCGGGCAGAGAATGCCGCCGCTGCCCTCGACGGTGACATAATCGTTGCGGCTGCACACGGCCTCAAAGCCCTGCCGGATGACCGGCAGCTCGGGGGGATTCCCCTCATAGCGCGCCGCCAGATGGGGCGACCACGCATGCTCATAGACATAAGGGCACATTTCGCCAAGCGGCTGCGAAAGTCCCGCCGTTTGCTGTACGAACATGGCGTCGCCGGGGATGAGGCTGCCGTCGCTCCTTCGCCGGTTGCCGCTCATGGCGGCCTTATAGTATGCAGCGTTCTCTCCGGATTCCGCCAGCTTTTTCACCATCAGCGCCGTGACATAGGTCTTGCCGACGTCCGTTCCGGTCCCCGTGACAAAAAGAGCCTTTGCCATGCCTCACGCCTCCTTCCAATAGGCGGGGGTCACGTCCCGCCCGAGAGAGGCGAGCATGCTGCGGTCGCTGCGGATCGTTGCGCAGGCGGCGGTGGTCAGCATGTTGCCGGTGATGGTGGCGGAGGCTCCGGCGCAGAAGGCGGTCTCGCCGTCGTTGGTCAGCAGCGCACGTCCCGCCGCCAGACGGATGTTCGCCTCCGGATTGATGTAGCGGAAAAAGGCGATGGTCCGCAGGATGTCCTGCTCCGTCAGACGGGGAAGGTGCTCAAGCGGGGTGCCAGGGATCGGCATCAGCGCATTGATGGGGATGGAGTCGATGCCGAGCTCTGCAAGGCTGATCGCCATGTCCAGACGGTCTTCCCACGTCTCGCCCATGCCGATGATGCCGCCGGAACAGGCGCACATGCCCTCCGCCTTGACCTTTTTCAGAGTCTCCACTTTCATATCGTAGGTGTGGGTGGTGCAGATATTTGGGAAGTTCCGCTTTGAGGTCTCAATGTTGTGGTGATAGCTCGTGACGCCCGCCTCGTGCAGCCGGTGAAGCTGCTCGGCGCTCAAAAAGCCCATGGACGCGCACAGGTCGATCTTGCACTCGCGGTGCATCGTCTCATAAGCGTGGATCGCCTGATCGAACTCCTCGCCGGTCAGGGCTCTTCCCGCGGTGACGATAGAGAAGCGGTCCACGCCCTCGCTTTCGTTCATCTTGCAGGCCTCTAAGATCGCCTCTTTGGGGAGAAAGTCGTAAACGTCGCATTCCGTGTGATAGTGCGCGGACTGCGCGCAGTATTTGCAGTCCTCCGGACAGCGGCCGCTGCGACCGTTGATGATCGAGCAGAGGTCGACCTTGTCGCCGACACAGGCCTTTCGGATCTCGTCCGCACCCTGACAGAGCGGCTCTAAATCGCAGGTGAGAAAGAAAGAGAGGTCATCCTCGCGTGTCAGGCGCTTACCGTGAATGATCTCCTGTGCCAAGTTGAGTATGTCCATATCGCGTTACCTCCGTGTGCTTGTCAAGATCTTGCTGCCGTTGCCGCCTGAGGAATATTGGGCGTTCCGGAGACGGTCCAGATGCCGCTGCGCTCCAGAAGCGGAGCGAGACGCTTGATTAAAACTGCACCAAGAACGCTCAGTGCGGTGTCGCCGGGAACGGCAAGAACAAAGCAGTACAGGAACAGCGGGCCCACCGCGATGGGGGTGTTCAGCACGTAGTTGCAGATCACATAGTAGTAGATCATCCCCGCGGCGTACACCACGGCGAGGCCTGCCAGATTGGCAGCAAGATAGCGGGCAAAGGTGCGCTTTTTCAGCTTGGCAGCGAGCGTACCGGTCACGTAGGTCCCGATGCAGAAGCCGATGATATAACCAAAGCTCGGCTTGAGCACGTACCACAGTCCGCCGCCCTCCGTGAAGATGGGAAGGCCGGCAAGGCCCAGCAGCATGTAGGCGGTCACGGAGATCGTTCCGAGGCGCGGGCCCAAGATGAGCCCTGCGAGCATCGTAAATAAGTATTGCAGAGTAAAGGGAACGACGGGGACGGGGATCTTGATGAATGCGCCCACAGCGATCAGCGCTGTAAACAGGCTGCAAAATACAAGCTGCTTGGTCTTTGACATTGTAAACCTCCAAGAAAAATGATGTTTACAATCTACCAGAGAACTTCTTGACTGTCAACAATAAATGTTTCACAGGTTTACATCTCTTGAGAGAGAATTAAGTGGATTTTTGACGGAAATCCTGCAAATGCAAGAAAAAAGCATGGTCAAATCGCATTTCTGCAACTTGACCATGCATTTTAATTTTTCGTTTTGTTTTTGCTCAGTTCAGGAAGTCCTTGAGCTTCTTGCTGCGGCTGGGGTGACGGAGCTTGCGCAGCGCCTTGGCTTCGATCTGGCGGATGCGCTCGCGCGTGACGTTGAACTCTTTGCCGACCTCTTCGAGCGTGCGGGGACGGCCGTCCTCGATGCCGAAGCGCAGCTTCAAGACTTTCTCCTCACGCGGGGTGAGGGTGGAGAGCACGTCGACGAGCTGCTCCTGCAGCAGCGTGAACGACGCGGCCTCGCTCGGCTCGCTCGCGCCCTCGTCGGGGATGAAGTCGCCAAGGTGGCTGTCTTCCTCTTCGCCGATCGGCGTTTCGAGGGAGACGGGCTCCTGCGCGATCTTCAGGATCTCGCGCACCTTGTCGACGGGCATGTCCATCTCGGCGGCGATCTCTTCGGGAGAGGGGTCGTGGCCGAGCTCCTGCAAGAGCTGACGGGACACGCGGATGACCTTGTTGATGGTCTCGACCATATGAACGGGGATACGGATGGTGCGCGCCTGGTCAGCAATGGCGCGAGTGATGGCCTGACGGATCCACCACGTCGCGTAGGTCGAGAACTTGTAGCCCTTGGTGTAGTCGAACTTTTCGACGGCCTTGATGAGGCCGAGGTTGCCCTCCTGAATGAGGTCGAGGAACAGCATGCCGCGGCCCACGTAGCGCTTAGCGATGGACACGACGAGACGCAGGTTTGCCTCGGCCAGGCGCTGCTTGGAGCGCTCGCCCTTCTTGACGGCAGATTTGAGTGCCTTCATTTCCTCTTCGCTCAGCTCCGTGCCGTTCTTTTCGGCCTCTTCGAGCTTCTGCTTGGCCTCCACGCCCGCGGACATCGCGGTCGCAAGCGAAATTTCCTCGTCCGCCGACAGCAGCGACACCTTACCGATCTCCTTGAGGTACATGCGCACGGGGTCGTCAGTCGAGAAGCTGTCGACCAGCTCGTTCGGGTCGACGAGCTCTTCCTCTTCGATCTCGGCGATCTCCTCCATCGGCGGCTCCACATCGTCGATGCTGCTGTCGATGGCCTCGGCGGTGCCGATGTCGATGCCGAGCGTTTCGAGCGAGTCGTAGATCTGGTCGAGCTGCTCGCTCTCAAGGTTCATCTCGTCGATGGTCTCCATCAGGTCGCTGGAGCTGAGCTTGCCCTTGGCCTTGCCCTTGGCAAAGATCTCCATGAGCTTTTCGCTGCCCTGCAGCAACGCCGCCGCGGGCAGGGAGGCGACCAGCTTTTCATCCAGCGGGGGATACTTCTCCGCGGGCTTTTCCGCCTGCGCGGTATCCTCGTTCGCTTTCTTGGCCGCTGCGGCCTTTTTCGCTTTCTTCGGCAGATTGATCTCCTCAAAATCCGCCTCGGCGAGCAGCGCGTTGGCCTGTTCCTCCAGCTCTCTGCTGGTCAGCTGTTTTTCTTCCATGTTTGCTTTCCTCCGTTACCCTTATATTTATTCTTTTCCATCGCGGCCATCAGGGGATCTTCATTGACGGCCGCGCGCTTGTGCGCTTCGTCTAAAATGATAGTGCAGTAGTCCTTCAGCGCCTGCGTGCCGTTTTTGAGCGACTCCGGCTTTTGCAGGATACCGATCAAGTGGCTGATCTCCTCCGACGTGAAAAATTCCGCCAGCGCTGGGATGTTCACCTGCCCGCTCTCGCGCAGCTGCGCGCGCAGCGCCGTGAAGAACCGGCCCAGGAGGGGGGAGGAGAAGTCCTCTTCCCGGATCGGCGGATTCTCGCCAAAGAGGGAATCGTCCAGCGTCAAAAGCCGCAGCACGCCTTCTTCGGCAAGCGCCGAGCGAAGGTCGGTGTAGCGGATCGACCGCTCGCGCGGCTGGGCGGACGCCGCGGGATTCAGGTCCCGCCGCTCCTGCTCGCGCTTTTCCTTGTAGCGGGCGCGTTTTCGCGCGCGCTCGACCTCGAGCTTCATCGCGTCGGGCGTGATGCCTGCGGCCTCGGACGCGCGCACGGTGTAAATTTCGCGCTCAACCGCGTTCGGCACTGTGGAGAGCAATCCTGCTGCCGCTTCGGCAAAGCCGATACGTCCCTCGTCGCTTTTGAGGTCGAACTTTGACTTGAGCTGCGCCATGCGGAAGTCCATCCCGCTCTCGCTGCCGGAAAGCAGATGCTCAAAGGCGTCCTTACCCTGGAACTTGATGAAGTCGTCCGCGTCCTGTTTGATGTACTCTCCGTCGACGAGCCGCCTGGGGAGCTCGAGCACCTTGACCTGAAAGTCGGTGTTATTGAGAAGCGTCAGCGCCTTCTGCGTCGCGACCTTGCCCGCGTCGTCGTTGTCGTAGCAGAGCACGATCTCCTTCGTGTAGCGACTGAGTAATTGCAGCTGTTCCGTCGTCAGCGCTGTGCCCATCGAGGCGCAAGCATTGTCGAATCCCGCCTGATGCAGCATCACGACGTCGATGTTGCCCTCGACCAAAATAATGTTGCTGCGCTTGCTCTTTTTGGCCAGGTTCAGCCCGTATAAAACGCGCCGCTTGCTGTAAACGATGGTCTCGGGCGTGTTCATATACTTCGCGCCCGGATCGTCCTTGCTGATGATGCGCCCGCCAAAGCCCAGCACATCGCCGCGCACGTCGATGATGGGGAAGATGAGGCGCTTGCGGAATTTGTCGTACAGCCCGCCGTTTTTGCCGCGGATGGCAAGACCCGAGGCAAGCAGCTCGCCGTCGCCATAGCCCTTTTTCCGCATCGCGGTCAGTAAGCCGTCCCACTCGTCCGCCGATGCACCGAGGCCGAAGTTCGTTGCATTGCGCCGCGTGATCTTGCGGTTTTTCATATACTCGAGCACCGGCGCACCCTTGGGCGAGTAGAGCTGATCGTAGTAAAAGCGCGCCGCGTCGCGGTTGAGCGACAGGATGCGCGAACGCAGCCGGCTCTCGTCGCTGTGCTCTTCTTCCGGCACGGGCATGTTCGCGCGCCGTGCGAGAAAGCGCACCGCATCGGGGAAGGAGAGATTCTCCTCCTCCATGATGAAGTTGATGACGCCGCCGCCTTTTTTGCAGCCGAAGCAGTAGCACAGCTGCTTGTCCGGCAGCACGTGGAACGAAGGCGTCTTTTCGCTGTGAAAGGGGCAGCAGCCCCACAGGCTCCCGCCGCGCGGCTGGAGCGAGACATAATTGCTGACAACGTCGACAATGTCGTTGCGGGCGATAAGCTCGTCCAAAAACTGACGGTCAAAGGCCATGGCGTCCTCCTTTCTCACTTCTGCGCACGGAACTTTTTGTTGTCAATGGATATATACGCCGAAAATAGTTACTTTCCTCTTTTTTGACGGAAAAATTCCAAAAAAATTTTTCTACGCGGAGAAAATTTGACAGACCGTGCCATTTCTCCTATAATTTCCGCAGGAATCGCTGCGCAAAGGGGGCGGAACATCGTGAATATCCGGTTGTATGCGGTAAAATTAGATCGACCGCTCTCAGAAGCGGAACGGTCCACGCTCGCGCGTTTTCTGCCACCTGAGCGGCAAGACCGCATCAAAACATCGGAACCCCTCTGCGCCTACGCGCTGCTCTGCCGTGCACTGCATGAACTTTACGGCTTGGAGGACTTACCGCAGCTTTCCTACGGCGAGCACGGCAAGCCGTACTTTGCTTCGCATCCGGACGTTCATTTCAGCCTGAGCCACACGCGCTGCGCTGCGCTGCTGGCTGTTCACAACGAGCCAATCGGCGCGGATATCGAGTGTCTTCGCCCTGTGAGCGGCGCGATGCGTACGCGCTTTCACGCGGCAAATGACGCCGATTTCTGGCGCCTCTGGGTGCAGCGGGAGAGCCGCTGCAAGCGCGCGGGGATCAACGCCGTCGCATTGCGGGACAGGAAAGTGCCGAGCTTCCCGAATGAGCGCGTTTTCGCGCTCGAACCGTTCCCCGACTACACCGCCAGCGTCTGTACCTGCTCTGACGCGGACGTTGACAAGCCGATATACCTTACAGTAAAAGAGCTCATATAAAAGGTTCCGAAGAAGTCTCTTCGGAACCTTTTTTGCTTGATTTTTCCTCTTACAGCTCCACGACGATAGGCTCGTGGTGCGCTTTCGGCAGCAGCATATTTTTGACGTCGCTCGTTTTGAGCTTGATGGTCGAGGTGCAGAGACACGGGTGGCAGGAGAAGTACTCCGCCTCATAGGTCTCCTTGTCGATGAGCAGCTGCACGCGGTTTTCCTCATCGTTCATCAGGCCGAGGATCGTCGCTGAACCCGGCGTGCAGTGCAGCAAGTCCCAAAGCTGCTCTTCCGGCGCGAACGACAGGCGGGCCGAGCCGATCTGATGGCTCAAGTCCTTCGTATGAAACGCCTTGTGCGGCGGCATACATAAAAGGTAGAAATTCGTCTTCTGCCGGTTGCAGAGGAAGAGGTTCTTGCACACGTCCACGCCGAGCACAGCGGAGACGTCGTCGCATTTTTCCATCGTGTCGGCCAGCTCGTGGGTCACGCGCTCATAGTCGATGCCGAGGGAATCCAGAAAGTCGAACGCTGCCGCTTCCTGCGCGGGCAGCTTACCCTCGGGGCGGGAATTGTGATAGATCGGGGAGATTTCCATGTTGCTTTATTTCTCTTCTTTCAGCAGTTTTTCACCGGCCTTGAATATATCGCCCGCGCCGACGGTCAAAATAAGGTCGCCCGGGCAGGCGATGCGCGCGAGCGCGGCAGTCACCTTGTCGAGCGTAGGGCAATAAACGGATCCGGGGATCTCGCGGCTCAGGTCCATAGACGAAATGCCGATGTCATTCTGCTCGCGCGCGGCGTAGATCTCTGCCAGCACGACGACGTCGGGTACGCGCAGCTCCTTGACAAAATCGTTAAACAGCGCCTTCGTGCGCGTGTAGGTGTGCGGCTGGAATGCGCAGATGATGCGCTTGTAGGGAAGCGTCTTCGCCATTTCGAGCAGCGCGTGCAGCTCGCCGGGGTGGTGGGCGTAGTCGTCGTAGACGTCCGCGCCGTGGAAGCTTCCCTTGTACTCAAAGCGGCGGCCCGCGCCGGTGAACGTTGCAAGGCCAAGGCCGACGGCCTCGCCGCTGACGCCGAGAAGATATGCGGCGCTCGCCGCGGCCAGTGCGTTCATCACGTTGTGCTTGCCGCCCACGCGCAGGGAAACGTGAGCGTAGTAACTGCCGCGGATATAGATGTCAAAGCTCGGAAGCCCGTCCGTCCAGACGACGTTTTCCGCGCGGCACTGCGCGGCGGGATCGTCATAGCTGAACCAGAAGATCGGCTGGGAAATGCCCCTGAGCGCATCGCGCGCACCCTGATCATCCATGTTGGCGACCACATGTCCGCCGATGGGGACGAGCTCTGCAAAGCGGCGGAACGAGTGCTCCACATCCGCTAAGTCCTTGAAGAAATCGAGATGGTCGGCCTCCACGTTCAAAATGACCGCGACAGTGGGGAAGAAGCTCAAAAACGAGTTGCAGTATTCGCAGCTCTCGGCAATGATCGTATCGCCCTTGCCGACGCGATAACCGGAATGAAGCAGCTGTAACGTGCCGCCAATCATGACGGTCGGGTCTTTCTGCGCGGCCATGAAGATGTGCGTCGCCATCGAAGTGGTCGTCGTCTTGCCGTGCGTGCCGGAGATGCAGAGGGCGTTTTTGTAGCCCTTCATAATAGCGCCCCAAGCCTGCGCGCGCTCGAAAACGGGGATGCCGCGCGTCACCGCGCCGGAGATCTCGGGATTATCGTCGTGGATGGCGGCGGTGCGGATAACAAAGTCGCACTCGCCAAGGTTGTCCGCCGCGTGGCCGATGGACACGGGGATGCCGAGCGAACGCAGATGCTCGACGGACGGGCCGTCGTTCATGTCGCTGCCCTGGACCTTGAGGCCCATGCCGTGCAGCACCTCTGCCAGCGGGCTCATCGAAACGCCGCCGATGCCGGCCAGATGCGCGCACTTGCCGGGGACGAGATAGGAGAAAATATCCTTCTGATTAGTCATTGTATCAAATCCTTTCCTTGTGCGGAGCACAGGAGATTTACTTTTTATGGATTTTCTATTATAATATAGCGGTGAACGGAGTGCAATGCTAAAAATTTGATTTTTTGTGAGGGTTCCATGCTCATTTTACCGAAGGAAGTCGAAACGGTCATCACCACGCTGCAAGGCGCGGGTTATTCGCCGTACCTAGTTGGCGGCTGCGTGCGCGAAATGCTGCGAGGCAAAGCGCCGTCCGACTACGACATGACATCCGACGCCCTGCCGCAGGAGGTGCTGCGCCTCTTCGGCGAGTGGGCGCACCCGACGGGATTACAGCACGGCACGGTGACGGTCGTGAGCGGGGGCCTGCCCATTGAGCTCACGACGATGCGCCGCGACGGCGCGTACAGGGATAACCGCCACCCGGATTCTGTCACGTTCGGCACGAGCATTGAAGAGGACCTTGCCCGCCGCGACTTCACGGTCAACGCCATCGCTTTGCCGCCGGACGGCACGCTCATCGACCCCTACGGCGGGCAGGAAGACCTGAAAGCAGGCGTCCTTCGCTGCGTCGGCGAGCCGAAGCGGCGGTTTGAGGAAGACGCGCTGCGCATTTTACGGCTCGTGCGCTTCTGCTCCGTGCTCGGTTTTTCGGCGGAGAAGGAGACCGCCCGCGCCGCGCATGAGGCGCGCGGCCTACTCGCCCACGTTGCGCATGAGCGCGTGTACACGGAGATGAACAAGCTCCTGCTCGGTGAGAACGTGGGGGAGACGCTTTTGACCTTTCCAGACATTCTGGGCGTGCCGATTCCGGAGATTTCACCCTGCGTCGGCTTTGACCAGTGCAATTACCACCACTGCTTCGACGTCTGGGGTCACACGGCGCGCGCTGTTGCCGCCGTGCCGCCAAAGCGGGAGCTGAGATGGACGATGCTCTTCCATGACCTCGGTAAGCCCCTGTGCCGGACGTTTGACGAGCAGGGCGTCGGACATTTTTACGGCCACACGGCGATTTCCGCTCAAATGGCGGAGGACATCATGGCGCGGCTGCACTTTGAAAAGGCGCTGCGCGACAGAATACACGCGCAGCTCGCCTGTTTCGACGACATGTTCCGCCCCGAGCGGGCGGCCATCCATAAGGAGATGGCGCGCCTCGGCGCGGAAACGGTGCAGAATCTTCTCTATACCAAACAGGCGGACAATGCCGCGAAAGCGCCCGCGGGATTGGAGCGTGCGCAGGCGCTGTGGCACGAAGCACAGAAAATCTACGACGAGCTGATCTCAGAGGGCGCGTGCTGCTCGATCCACGAGCTCAAGATCAGCGGGGAAGACCTCGCCGCTCTCGGCTACCACGGGCGTGAGATCGGCGCGGTGCTTGCGCGGCTTTTAGACGAGGTCGCGGCGGAAAAACTCCCCAACAAGCCCGAGGCGCTGCAAGCGCGCGCCGTGCGGCTGTGGCGCAGCGGCTATGCGCGCCATACGATGAAAGAAAACGAGACCCATTGACGGAGGTTAACGATATGGCAAATCTGATGGATTATCTGGACTGGCGCGGGGATCTGACGCTCGAAATTTCGCCGTTCAACGAGGTGGACGCGCTGATTCTGGCAGAGCTGAGCTTTGTCGACTTTGACGGCATCGTGCCGCCTCCCGAGCTCGGGCGCGGCCTGCCGCTCTGCGAGGCGGCGGAGGCGTTTTTCGCCCGCCATGGCGGGAAGGACGTCCCCATGGGCGTCCTCGTGCCGGACACGATCTCGAAAATGCTGCGCAAGCTGATGACGAGCCCGCGCTTTCGCAATATGACGCTTAACGGCTACACAGCGCTGCTTGACGATTCCATCGAGCAGCAGTTTGCGGCGCTGACGATCGACCTTGGCAACGGCAGCATCTATATCTCGTTCCGCGGCACGGACGATACGATCGTGGGGTGGAAGGAAGACCTCAACATGGGCTTTTTGGAGGAGATCCCCTCGCAGAAGCAGGCGGTCGAATACGTCGCGCGCGTCGCGCGGCAGTACAGCGACAAGACCATCCGTATCGGCGGGCATTCCAAGGGCGGCAACCTCGCCGTTTACAGCGCGGCCAAGAGCAGCGGCGAGATCCAAGAGCGTATCGTCGCCGTCCATAATAACGACGGCCCCGGCTTCGCCTGGGACATCAGCGAGACGCCGGGCCACAAGCGCATCGCAAGCCGCATCCATACCATCCTGCCGCAGACGTCTGTCGTCGGCATGCTGATGGAGCATGAAAAGCGCTATCAGGTCGTGCATTCGACCTATGACGGCCTTTACCAGCATGACGGGTTTTCCTGGCAGGTGCTGGGTACGCAGTTTGTCCACCTCGACGACTTCTCCCGCGAGGGAAAGCTCGTCGATGAAACGCTCTCGTCCTGGGCCGATTCGCTCAACACCCAGCAGCGCGAAGCGCTGGCCGATGCGCTGTACAGCGTCTTCACCGCCTCGGGCGCAAAAACGCTCAGCGAGCTCACCGAGGAAAAGCTCAAAAGCGCCGCAGCGATGCTCAAGACCTATAAAAACCTCGACCGCGAGACCCGCCGCATGGTCACCGAGGCGTTCATGCTGTTTTTCAAACTCGGCACGAAGAACTTCGTCCTCGACACGCAGGAGGAAGGAAGCCGCGAGATCGAAAATATTCGAAAAAAGATCTCGGAACAATACCAGAAATTGGTGGAGCGCAAGAAGTAAATACAACATTCCCGCTGCGCGGGGAGCGTGTTTCCCCTGTGCCGCACAGGGGAACGGGACAAAGGGGGTCATTCTCTTTCGCAAAAGAGAATGGCCCCTTTGGAACCCCAAGAGAAAGGCTTTGCATTGGCAGATTGGCACTTGAAGAGCTGCGCGGCCTGCGGATTGCACAGCCGTTGGCAGCTTTGCTGCCTTACGGATGTGGCATACCCCTTGCGGGTAATCAGGTGCCTGCCGGGTGTTGTATCTAAACGACTTGGTTTGCTTCTATCTTCGCTGTCGCTTTGCCTGCGATTCGGTAGCCTTACGCAATTTCCGCCTGCTTTGGACTTGTACAGATTTGCTATTGCCTGCCGAGGCGGCTTTGCTGGCGCTCGCCGCAGTACGCACTACCAAGACGATATGCATTGTCAGATGATTAGGCTGCACCAAAACAAGATGAGCAGAGCGGCAGCGGATGATAGAAGTAGGCCAAATCGTATAGCAATGCTAACGCGGCTTCGCCGCGCGCAGGGAAGTGCAATCGGCAAGCATCGCACCTCTTCGAGCTGCTCGCTTGCAATGAAAATTTTCTCTGGGAGGGTGTAAGGGAGGGGTATCTCTTTTTCAAAAAGAGATACCCCTCCCTTATTATCGCACCCCTGCGCGGCGCAGGGAACAAATGCAGCGCTGTCGCGCTGCCATATTATTTTTTTACTCTGCGCTCGGCAGCTTCGCTGCGGGCTTCATCAGCAACGCGCAGATGACGATCGCGAGGATCGTGTTCGGCAGCATATACGTGCCGTTGTACAGCACGGAGTAGAACACGGGAGACGTCATGCTCATGCCCATGAATTCCTCGGGCATATACTGCGCGTAGACCGTCACACCGGAGATAAAGTGGATGCCGAAGCGGGCGACACAGCCGACGAAGGCTGCGAGCGGGAGCTTGGAATAGTCGTTGTCCTTCACGCGGAAAAGGCCCGCAAGGCCGACCGCGCCGTAGGCGACGGAATAGTCGAAGATGATGGACACCCAGCTCACGGCGAAGCCCTCGGCGAAGAAATACTTGAGCGTGCCGAACGCGACGCCCGCGAGGATGCCCCAGGGCGCGCCATAGCGCACGGCGAAGAGGATGAGCGGGACCATCACAAGGGTGATCGAGCCGCCGAAGCCGCCAAACGACAGACCGATGGGAATTTTGAGATAGCTCAGCACAAGGGCGAGCGCGATGCAGATGCCGCCCTCGGCCAGGCGGCGGGTACTGGAATGGGTGGACGTGTTGCTCATAAGGGATTCCTCCTAAAGATATGGTCCCTGTCCGCGCCGCGGCACAAAAAAGCACCGCGGCGTCGACGTCACGGTGCAAAGCTCAGGCAAGATCATCTTTGCATTCCTACGCCGGCATTACCCGGATCAGGTCTGAGGGACAGCGACGGCGATACGCCGCATCACAGCCGGCTTGCGCCAGCGCCCCTTGCAGGTATGGCGATATCTTAGTTCAATGTTCAAAATTTGTCAAGGATTTGAGGCAAAAGCGTGATTCCGAAAATAGAATATCGAAATTTAGAATTTGTGTTGCGTCTTTGTTGTGCCTGTGCTACAATAAAATTAGTTAGGCAACCAAAATAATTGTGATATTTGTGATTTTCTTGCGAACAGGAGATCTGAAATGGCTGCATTCGTTGTCAACGGTACACCGGTCACGGTGGAGAAAAATCAAAAACTCATCCGCTATCTTCGCGACGAGCTGCATCTGACCAGCGTCAAGGACGGGTGCAGTGAGGGCGCGTGCGGCACGTGCCATGTCCTCATCGACGGCAAGCCGACGAAAGCCTGCATCCCGCAGACAGACAAGCTGGAGGGGAAACATATCGTCACGGTCGAGGGCCTTTCCGACTTTGAAAAGGAGGCCTTTACCTACGCTTTCGGCGAGGCCGGAGCCGTGCAGTGCGGCTTCTGCATCCCAGGCATGGTCATCTCGGCCAAGGGGCTTATCGACCAAAATCCTGACCCCACGCGCGAAGAGGCAGCCTTTGCCATCCGCAACAATATCTGCCGCTGCACGGGCTATGTCAAGATCATCGACGGCATCCTGCTTGCGGCGAAGATTTTACGCGAGGGGAAAATTCCCGAAAAGAAGGAAGACTTTCAGGTTGGCTCGCGCGTGCACCGCATCGATGTCGCCGAAAAGGTGCAGGGCTACGGCAAGTACCCCGACGACGTCTATGTTGACGGCATGTGCTATGGCGGCGCGGTGCGCAGCCAGTACCCGCGCGCCCGCGTGCTCTACATCCGCACGAAAGAGGCGGAAGCGCTTCCTGGCGTCGTCTGCGTGCTGACGGCAAAGGACATCCCGGGCCAGCAGAACGTCGGCCACATCCAGAAGGACCAGCCGACGCTCATCGGCGAGGGGGAAATCACGCAGTATCTCGGCGACGCGGTGGCGCTTGTCTGTGCGCGCGACTTAGAAACACTCGAGCAGGCAAAAAAGCTTGTACGTGTCGTTTACGAAGAGCTTCCCGCGGTCTACGGGCCCGAGGAGGCGTCCGCCCCCGGTGCGCCCGAGGTCATCATGGGCAACCGCGGCAATTTGCAGGCGCACCGCCACGTTGTGCGCGGCAACGCCGAGGAGGCTATCAAACATTCCAAATACGTCTTACACGAGAAGTTTGAGACTCCGTGGACGGAGCACGCCTTTTTGGAACCCGAGTGCTGCGTGGCGCTCCCGCTTGAAAACGGCGGCGTGAAGCTGCTGACGACCGACCAGAGCGCGCACACCACCCAGCACGAGTGCTCGGCGATGCTCGGCGTCGACTTTGCCCACTGCCAGGTCGAAAATATGCTTGTCGGCGGCGGCTTCGGCGGGAAAGAGGACATGTCCGTGCAGCACCACGCGGCGCTGATCGCATACATCGCGCGCGTGCCGGTCAAGGTGAAGCTCACACGGCAGGAATCGCTGCTCGTCCATCCCAAGCGCCATCCGATGTGGATGGACTTCACGATGGGCTGCGACGAAAACGGCATTATTCAGGGCGTAAAGGCGAGCGTCGTGTCCGACACGGGCGGCTTCGCCTCACTCGGCGGCCCCGTGCTCGAGCGCGCGTGCACGCACGCCGCGGGCCCGTATCACTACGAGAATTTTGAGATCGAGGGCCACGCCTACTATACGAACAATCCGCCCGCGGGCGCGTTCCGCGGCTTCGGCGTGACGCAGACCTGCTTTGCGACCGAAACGCTCCTAAATGAGATGGCCGACCTTGTCGGCATCTCCCCGTGGGAAATTCGCTACCGCAACGCCATCCGCCCGGGCGAGGTGCTGCCGAACGGCCAGATCGTCGGCCCCGAAACGGGCCTTGTCGAAACGCTCGAGGCCATCAAGCCCTACTATGACGAAGCGGTCAAAAACGGCGAGCCGGTCGGCCTTGCCTGCGCGATGAAAAACGCGGGCGTCGGCGTCGGTCTTCCCGACTATGGGCGCTGCAAGCTCGTCATCGGCGATGATGGCAAGGTCCACATCCGCGCGGGCGCGTCCTGCATCGGTCAGGGTCTCGGCACGGTGCTGGTGCAGCTCGTCGTGACAAACGCAAAGCTCACGCGCGATCAGGTCGTCTACGACGGCAACAGCACGTTCATAACGCCTGACAGCGGCGATACCTCCGGCTCGCGCCAGACGCTCGTCACCGGCGAGGCCTGCCGCCGCGCATGCCTGCTGCTGCGCGACGCGATGGAGTACCGCTCGCTGAGCGATTTGAAGGGGCAGGAGTTTTACGGCGAATACTACGCCAAGACGAACCCGCTCGGCGCAAATGTGCCGAACCCCGTCAGCCATGTCGCCTATGGCTACGCAACGCAGATGTGCATTCTCGACAAGGAGACGGGCAAAATTAAAAAGATGGTCGCCGCGCACGATGTCGGCAAGGCCATCAACCCGCTGTCCTGCGAAGGGCAGATCGAGGGCGGCGTCGTGATGAGCATGGGCTACGCCTTGACAGAGCAGTACCCGCTCGACCACGGCAAGCCCACGGCAAAATACGGCACGCTCGGCCTGTTCCGCTCGCATCAGATCCCCGAGATCAAGGCGATCGTCATCGACAAGCCGGGATTAAACCTCGCCAACGGCGCCATCGGCATCGGTGAGATCACGTCCATCCCCACGGCGCCGGCCATCGCGCAGGCGTATTACCGCTACGACGGCGAGCGCCGCCGCAGCCTGCCGCTCGACCATACGCCGTACAAAAAGTAATACAATCAGGAGAGAGCTATGAAACGAGTTCTCATCATCTATACCGGCGGCACCATCGGTATGACGCGCACGGAAAACGGCTACGCGCCGCGCGCGGGCTACTTCCGCGCCGCGCTCGATGCCATCCCCGACCTCCGCGCACCGGAGATGCCGGAGTGGGAATTCTACGAGCTCTCGCCGCTGCTGGATTCATCCAACATGACCGTGCGCGAATGGAACTGCATCGCAGAGCTGATCGCGCAGAAATATGACGATTACGACGGCTTCGTCGTCCTGCACGGCACGGACACGATGGCCTACACGGCTTCGGCACTGTCGTTCATGCTCGAAGGGCTCGACAAGCCCGTGGTGCTCACGGGCTCGCAGATCCCGCTGTGCGAAATTCGCAGCGACGGGCGCGACAACCTCATCACCGCACTGCTGATTGCGGGGGAAGGCATCGTGCGCGAGGTGTGCCTGTACTTCGGCGGAAAGCTGCTGCGCGGCAACCGCGCGACAAAATACTCCGCCGACGGACTCATCGCTTTCGTTTCGCCCAACTACCCGAGCCTTGCCGAGGCGGGCATTTCCATCAAATATAACGAAGCCGCCCTCCTGCCGCGGCAGGAAGGCGGGCTCAAGCTCCAGACGCTTGATAATATTCCCATCGGCGTCATCAAGGTATTTCCGGGCATTCAGTTTTCGCTGTTCGAGGCCATCATGACCGAAAAGCTCCGCGGTATCGTCATCGAGACGTTCGGCGCGGGCAACATCCCCGGCGACGGGAACGCGCTGCTGCCCATCATCCGCAAGGCGTTTCAGAACGGCACGGTGCTCACGGTCTGCTCGCAGTGTCCGCAGGGCGCGGTGTCGCTCGGCACCTACGAAACGTCCAGCGCGCTCAAAAAGGCGGGCGCGGTCAGCGGACTCGACATGACGACCGAGGCCGCCGTCGCCAAGCTGTACTATCTCTTCTCCTGCGGCTACGACAAGGAGAAGATCAAGCAGACAATGGAAGAAGACCTCCGCGGCGAAATCAGCGTTTCTTAAGCGCTTCGAGCGCTTCCTTCGTGTCAACGTCGCGCAGTTCTCGCTCGTCGGCAGGGAAGAGCAGCAGCGCATCTAAGTGCTTTCTGATGACCGCGCCGCCGCCCACATCACCCTCGAGCGCGAGAAGCTCAGGGAAGAACCGGGCAGGGAAGAGGCAGGGATTGCCCCGCACGCCGTTGTGTCCCAATCCGACGATGTTTTCGCTGTGCGCGCGGAAGAACTCAAGCTCCTGCGCGACGGTCTTGCGCTTGAGCATCGGCTGGTCGGCCACCATGAAGCAGAGCGCGTCACAGTCTGACAGCGCTGCCGTGCCGAGGCGGATCGTCTCGCTCTGGCCGCGCTCGGGATGCTCATTCCGCAGAGCTTCAAAGCCAAACTTTTTGGCGGCCGCTTCCACGTTTTCGTGCTGCGTCACGACCAGCACGCGGGAAAAGCTCTCCCGCGGGATCGCCTCAAGCGCATGCTCGATAAGCGGCTTTCCGTTTACCATCGCGGCGAGCTTGTTCTCGCCAAAGCGCGCGGCATTACCCGCCGCCATGACCACGCATCCTATTTTCAACGTGTTATCCATCTATTAAATCACCAGTCATTCGTTTCTTTTTCACCAATCGGCAGAAAAAAGCGGACAAAATGGTACATCCGCGATCATTTGTATTATATCACGCATGCAGCACTGTACACGCTGTGCGAAATGTGCTAAAATAATAGCAAAGGAGTTGCAGATTTCGAGCAAAACCGACAAAGCGGCTGCTCGGAACAGGAGGTAGACAGATGAGCAAGGTAGGAAAAAGCGAGATCCGCGTCGATGCGTTCGACAAGGTCACCGGACGCACGAAATACTATGAGGATCGGATGCCGGCCGGTGCGCTCTATGCGCGCATCAAGCATTCCACCATCGCGCACGGATTTGTCAAATCAGTCGACAAGTCCGCGGCGGAGGCCATCCCCGGCGTTGTGAAGGTGCTGACCTGCTTCGACGTGCCGGAGCACTGCTTCCCGACGGCGGGCCATCCCTGGTCGATGGACCCGGGGCATCAGGACGTGGCCGACCGCAATCTTTTGAACCGCCATGTGCGCTACTACGGCGACGACGTCGCGGTCGTCATTGCGGAGGATGAGGTCTCGGCCATGCAGGGCGTGCGCGCGCTGAAGGTCGAATATGAGGAACTCCCGTTTGTGCTCGACGTGCAGAAGGCCATGGAGCCCGACGCGCCCTGCATCCACGAAAATTTCCCGGGGAATATCCTGAAGCACACCGATATCCGCAAGGGCAATTATCAGCAGGCGATCAAAGAGCCCGGCCTCATCAAGGTCGAGGGCTGGTACAACACCCCCACCGTGCAGCACAGCCACATTGAAAACCACGGCTGCTACGCTTACGAGGAAAATGGCCGCATCGTCGTCGTGTCTTCCACGCAGATCCCGCACATCATCCGCCGCATCGTCGGTCAGGCGCTCGGGCGTCCGTGGGCGGATATCCGCATCATCAAGCCCTACATCGGCGGAGGCTTTGGCAACAAGCAGGATGCGCTCTATGAGCCGCTGTGCGCGTGGTGCTCTACGCAGGTGCACGGAAAATGCGTGCGCATCGACTGCTCGCGTGAAGAGACATTCGTCAGTAACCGTGTGCGCCACTCGATCCGCTTCCATATCATCACGTGGCTCCATAAGGACGGCTCGATTGCCGCGCGCAAGGTCGAGTGCTTCTCCAATCAGGGCGCGTATGCCTCGCACGGCCATTCGATCGTCGCCAAGGCCATGGGCTCGTTCCCGCAGATCTATCCCTGCGACAATTTCGAGGGCGACGCTTACACCGTGTACACAAACCGCCCCGCCGCGGGCGCGATGCGCGGCTACGGCATGCCGCAGGCGTCGTTCGCGGACGACGCGAACATCGACGAGTGCGCGAAGGCCGTTGGCATGGAGCCGCTCGAATACCGCATGAAGTACATCATGCCCAAGGGCTTCCACGACGGTTTCTCAGGTAACACGAACTACTACGATTCCTTCCGCGAATGTCTGGAAAAGGGGAAGGAGTACATCGAATACGACAAAAAGCGCGAGGAGTATGCCAGGGACATCGGCCCCGTCCGCCGCGGCATCGGCGTGGCGGCCTTCTGGTACAACACGGCGGTGTATCCCATCTCGCTTGAAACGTCCTCGAACCGCATGCTCCTGAATCTCGACGGCACGGTGACGATGCAGTGCGGCGAGACGGAGATCGGGCAGGGCGCGGACACGGCCTATGCGCAGATGACGGCCGAGGCCGTCGGCCTCAAGAGCTATCACGACGTGCACGTCGTCTCGTGTCAGGATACGGACATCACGCCCACAGGCCTCGGCGCTTACGCGAGCCGCCAGACCTACGTCGCGGGCTTCTCCATCCGCCAGACGGCGACGCTCCTGCGGCAGAAAATTCTTCAGTACGCGACAAAGCTCACCCGTCAGGCGGTCGACAATATGGACATCGTCGACGGCAACATCATCCGCAAGGGCGACGGCATGGTGCTCATGTCGCTGAAAGACCTTGCGATGACCGCGCAGTACAACGCCGCGGACTCCGAGCACATCACCGCCGAGTCGACCTACACCATCCGCAACAACGCCTATTCGTTTGGCTGCACCTTTGCCGACGTCGAGGTGGATATTCCGATGTGCAAGGTGACGCTCAAGAAGATCATCAACGTCCACGACTGCGGCAAGCTCATCAACCCCGCGCTTGCCGAGGCGCAGGTCCACGGCGGCATGTCCATGGCCATCGGATTTGGCATGAGCGAGCAGCTTTTATTCGACGAGAAGACGGGCCGCCCACTCAACAATAATCTTCTCGACTACAAGCTCTCGACGTTCATGGACCACCCGCATCTCGAGGCGCAGTTTATCGAAAATCCCGAGCCGACGTCGCCGTTCGGCACGAAGGCGCTCGGCGAACCGCCCGCGTGCTCGGGCGCGCCCGCCATCCGCAACGCCATCTACAACGCCACCGGCGTCGCCATCGACACCGTTCCCATCACCCCGCACGTTCTGTACGCCGAGTTCAGCAAGGCGGGGCTCATCCACGACAGCTGGAAGGAGGAGAAGTGAGCCATGTATGACATGAAAGCACTCTATGAGGCGGAAAGCGTCGAAAACGCCGTCGCCCTCCGCTTGGAGCATCCCGAGGCGCAGATCATCGCCGGCGGCAGCGACGTGCTCGTGCAGATGCGCGAGGGTAAACGCGCCGGAAAGGAGCTCATCTCGATCTACGGCCTCGACGAGCTGCGCGGCGTGAGCATCGACGAGGAGGAAAACATCCGCATCGGCTCGCTCTCGAGCTTTTCCCACATCACGCGTGACCCCATCATTCAGAAATATATCAACGTTCTCGGCGAGGCGGTCGACATGGTCGGCGGCCCGCAGATCCGAAACATCGGCACCATCGGCGGCAACACCTGCAACGGCGTGACGAGCGCGGACTCCGCCTCCACACTGCATGCGTGGGAGGCCATCGTGGAGCTGACGGGGAAGGACGGCATCCGCCGCCTGCCCATCAAAGACTTTTACATCAAGGCCGGTCAGGTCGACATCCGCGTGGAGGATGGCGAGATCCAGACCGCCATCCTCATCCCAAAGGCGAGCTACGAAAACTGCTATGGCTACTACATCAAGTACGCCATGAGAAACGCGATGGACATCGCGACGCTCGGGTGCAGCGTGAACGTGCGCCTGTCGCCCGACAAGCAGACTATTGAGCGCGCCCGCATCGCCTACGGCGTTGCCGGTCCTGTGCCGATGCGCTGCCCGAGCGCGGAGGCAGCTGCCAAGGATAAATCCTTGACACTTACGACGGCGGAACAGTTCTCACTCGCCGTGCTCAACGATATCCGCGCGCGTGACAGCTGGCGCGCCTCCAAGGCGTTCCGCGAACACATCGCGGTCGAAATGGCCAAGCGCTGCCTGATCGAGTCTATCAAACGGGCGGGAGGTGTCATCAAATGAGTCAGTACAAGCTGGTGCGATTCAACTTAAACGGCAAGGACGTTGAGAAAATGGTCGACGTGCGTGCGTCGCTGACCGATATGCTGCGAAACGATTACCATATGACGTCCGTGAAGAAGGGCTGCGAGGTCGGCGAGTGCGGCGCCTGCAACGTCATCATCGACGGCGAGGCATTCAACTCGTGCATCTACCTCGCCGTCTGGGCGGACGGCAAGCACATCCGCACGCTCGAAAGCCTGATGGGGCCCGACGGCGAGCTGAGCGACATCCAGCAGGCGTTCATTGAAGAGACCGCTGTCCAGTGCGGCTTCTGCACGCCAGGCTTCATCATGACTGCGGTCGAGATCTTGGAGACGAACCGCCTCTACACCGATGACGAGCTCAGAAAGCTCCTCTCCGGCCATCTGTGCCGCTGCACGGGCTATGAAAATATTCTGCGCGCGGTGAAAAAAACGATGTATCGCCGCCTCAGCCTGCCGCTTCCGGAATAAGGCCGCGCCTTTACAAAATCGAAACAGGAAAAAATATTGTCTTCTTACGAAATCGGTGCTATAATCCAAATAGCACCGATTTTGTTTCAAGGCGCGAAAAAGGAGGAATCTTTATGGTCATTACGGTTGGCAGACAATACGGCAGCGGCGGACGCGAGATCGGCACGATGCTTGCCAAGCAGCTCGGCATCGCCTATTACGACGACATGCTGCTCAAGGAGGCGGCAGAGGAGAGCGGACTTTGCGAAGAGCTGTTCCGTTCCTTTGACGAACGCCCGAAGAGCTTTCTCTATTCCATCGCGATGGACCCCTATTCCTTCTCGATGAACCATGTGACGCCCAAGGGCTCCATCGAACAGCAGGTGTATCTGGCGACCTACGACACGATCAAAAAGCTCGCCGACAAGGGCCCCTGCGTCCTGATCGGCCGCTGCGCGGACTACGCGCTCAAGGATCGCGACGACGTCATCAATCTCTTCATCACGGCTCCGCTCGAAAACCGCATCAAGCGCGTTGCCGCCCGCAACGGCATCAGCGAGAACGAGGCGAAAGACCGCATCAAGAAGACGGATAAGTCCCGCGCTTCCTACTATAACTACTATTCCGCCAAGGACTGGGGCGATGCCAAGAGCTATGACCTCTGCATCGATTCGAGCCTGCTCGGCATCGATGGCACGGTCGAGCTTTTGAAGGACCTTATCCGCATCAAGGACATCAAGTAAACGAAAAATCTAAAAAAGCAGCCGTATGAAACGGCTGCTTTTTTCCGCTATTCACGGCGGTTCAACTTGACGAAAAAGGAAAGAGCGAATTTGTGAAAAAAGTTTACGCTTTCCCCCTATGCAAAAGAGCAAAAATACGCTAAAATAGTAGCTGTGAAAATTTGAACTTGTTCCTGAAAGGGGAGATTATGAGCATGGCTCAACTCAAGTATAAGCGCGTGCTGCTCAAGATCAGCGGCGAGGCGCTGGCGGGCGACAAGCACTTCGGCTTCGACTTCGACGTCGTTTCCAAGGTGTGCGACGTCATCAAAAAGTGCACGGACATGGGTGTGCAGATGGGCGTCGTCATCGGCGGCGGCAACTTCTGGCGCGGCGTGAAAAACGGCGAGGGCTACATCGAGCGCACCCGTGCCGACCACATGGGCATGCTGGCCACGGCGATGAACTGCATGGCGGTCGCCGATGTGCTCGAGCAGAAGGGCGTCGACGTGCGCGTGCAGACGGCGCTGGAGATCAAAGAAGTCGCCGAACCCTACATCCGCGCCCGCGCCATCCGGCATTTGGAAAAGGGCCGCGTAGTGCTCTTTGGCTGCGGCATCGGCTCTCCGTTCTTCTCGACCGACACGGCAGCGGTGCTGCGCGCGGCGGAGATCAATGCCGACGTGATCCTGCTCGCCAAGAACATCGACGGCGTTTACAACGCCGACCCCGCCAAGGATGCAAACGCGATCAAGTACGACGCTATCTCCTATGAGGACGTGCTGGCCCAGCACCTTGCGGTCATGGACTCCACAGCCACGTCGCTTTCGATGGACAACCACATTCCCGTGCTCGTCTTTGCGCTCAAGGACCCGGAGAACATCATCCGTGCGGTCGAGGGCGAGAAGATCGGCACCATCGTCGGCGAAAACTGAGCGACCCCGCACTTGCGGCTTTACGATAAAAATTTTTGAGGAGGTATCCCCATGAATAAGGAAGATTACAAGGTTTATTCCGACAAAATGAGAAAGAGCATCGACGCGGTGAACGCGGACTTTGCCTCTGTGCGCGCAGGCCGCGCCAACGCCTCTGTGCTCGACCGCATCAGCGTCGACTACTACGGCTCTCCCACGCCCATCCAGCAGATCGCGGCCATCGCTTCTCCCGATCCGCGCCAGCTCGTCATCACCCCGTGGGACGGCACGGCCCTCAAGCCCATCGAGCGCGCCATTCAGGAGTCTGACCTTGGCATCAACCCGCAGAACGACGGCAAGTCCATCCGCCTGAACTTCCCGCAGCTCACGGAGGAGCGCCGTAAGGAGCTCGTCAAGCAGATCCATAAGTATTCCGAGACCGGCAAGGTCGCCATCCGCAACATCCGCCGCGACGCGATGGAGGCCTTCAAGAAGAAGCAGAAGGCCAGCGAGATCACCGAGGACGACCTGAAGGTCGCCGAAAAGGACCTGCAGAAGCTGACCGACGACATGTGCAAAGAGGTCGACGCCCTTCTCGAGATGAAAGAGAAGGAGCTCATGGCGGTCTGATATGGGGCTCTTTTCCAAAGAGAACAAGGCAGGGCAGGTTGATTTGAACAACCTGCCTTGTCATGTTGCCGTCATTATGGACGGCAACGGCCGCTGGGCGCAAAAGCGCGGCCTCCCGCGCTCGGCCGGTCACAAGGCGGGGGCGGAGACGTTTCGAAAGCTCGGCACCTACTGCAAGAACCTGGGCATCGACTATCTGACGGTCTACGCCTTTTCGACCGAAAACTGGAAGCGCCCGAAGGACGAGGTCGACAGCATCATGCACTTACTCGAGCAATATCTGCACGAGTGCATCGACACGATGGAAAAGGACGGCAACCGCCTGCGCTTTCTGGGTGATCTCAGCGTCCTGACGCCGGAACTTCGGGAACTCATCGATGAGACGAATGAGATTTCCTCCCGCATCGAGGGCTTTCAGGCGAATGTCTGCCTCAACTACGGCGGACGCGACGAGATTCTGCACGCCGCCCGCGCCTTCGCGCGCGACTGCGCGGCAGGGAAGCGGGACGCGGACGCTTTGACCGAGGAGGGCTTTTCGCGCTACCTCTATTCAAGCGGACTTCCCGATCCCGACCTTCTCATCCGCCCGGGCGGGGAGAAGCGCATCAGCAACTACCTTTTGTGGCAGTGCGCGTACAGTGAGTTCTACTTCTGCGACACGCTCTGGCCCGACTTTACGGAAAGAGAATTCGACAAGGCGCTCATCGCGTATCAGCATCGCGAGCGCCGCTTCGGTGGTTTGAAACAGGAGAAACAGAAATGAAACAAAGATGGTTGGTGGTTGTCGTCGGCCTGCCGGCGCTGCTCGCCGTGCTGCTTGCCTGCCCCGCATGGGCGACGATGCTCGTCGTCTGCGGCATCGCGGGCATCGCGGCCTATGAGCTGCTGCACACGGCAGGGGAGAACGTCCCGGCGGATTTCTACTGGGGACTTGTTACATCGGTCGTCATGCAGGAGATATGGCTCTTTTGGGAAAGGGCGAGCGGTGTACACGCTCTCCCGATTTCGACTGTTACGCTCTTCCGCTGGATCCTTGTGATGGGGGCGTTTCTCTCCGCGGTTGTCTATTACGGCAAGGAAAAGCCCTTCACGTTCCACGATGTGGCGGTGACCATCGTCGGCGGCATCGTGTTCCCGGCGATGTACAGCTGCATTTTCCTGCTGCGCATGGACGAAAACTATGGCAAGCTCTATGTGCTCGCGCCGTTCTGCGTCGCCTTTGTGGGCGATGCGCTGTCGATGTACTTTGGCATGTGGTTCGGCAAGCGCAAGATGGCGCCGCACGTCAGCCCGCACAAGACCTGGGCGGGCGCGATCGGCGGGCCCATCGGCAGCGCGCTTGCGCTGGTGCTGCTCGGCGTTGTCGGCAAGGCATGGCTCGGCTATGCGCCCAATTACCTCATGCTGATCCTCGTCGGCGTGGTGGCCAATATCTTCGGCCAGCTCGGCGACCTCTCGATGTCGCTCGTCAAGCGCGAGGCCGGTATCAAGGATTACAGCCACCTCTTCCTGACGCACGGCGGCATGCTCGACCGCTTTGACTCCACGCTCTTCATCGCGCCGGTCGTGTGGGCTGCGGTCTGTGGAGGCCTATTATGACAAGGAGTATTGCTTTACTCGGTTCCACCGGCTCCATCGGCCGCCAGACGCTTGAGGTGGCGCGCGAGCTGGGGCTTTCCGTCGCTGCGCTGACGGCGAATAAAAGCGTTGACCTCATCGAACAGCAGGCGCGGGAATTTTGCCCGCGTCTTGCCGTGCTTTATGACGAGGATGCGGCGCGTGAGCTCCGCGCGCGGCTTTCCGACACAAACACCCAAGTGCTCTCCGGCATGGAGGGCCTTCTGGCCGCGGCCACGGCGGACGACGCCGACACGGTCGTGACCGCCGTGATGGGCATGATCGGACTCCAGCCGACGCTCGCGGCAATCGAGAAGAAAAAGCGCATCGCGCTTGCCAACAAGGAAACGCTCGTCTGCGCGGGCGAGCTCGTCGTGGCTGCGGCGGAGCGCTGCGGCGCGGAGATCGTCCCCGTCGACAGCGAGCACAGCGCGATCTTCCAGTGCTTGCAGGGCTGCCGCAGCCGCGGTGAGATTAAGCGCCTCATTCTGACCTGCTCGGGCGGGCCGTTCTACGGCCTGAGCCTGCAGGAGCTTGCGACTAAGACAAAGGCCGACGCGCTCAAGCACCCGAACTGGACAATGGGTGCGAAGATCACCATCGACTCCGCGACGCTGATGAACAAGGGCCTTGAGATCATCGAGGCCATGCGCCTCTACCGTCTGCCGCTGCGTCAGGTCGACGCGGTCATCCATCGCCAGAGCATCGTGCACTCGCTCGTCGAGTTTCACGATGGGGCGATGCTCGCCCAGCTCGGCACACCGGACATGAAGCTGCCCATCCGCTACGCGATGACGTACCCCAACAGGGCCGTTTCGCCCGCGGAGCCGCTTGACCTTCTCAAGTGCCCGCCGCTGACGTTCGCCGAGCCCGATGAAGAGGTCTTCCGCTGCCTGAAGATCGCCAAGCAGTGCGCCGCCATCGGCAATGTCTATTGCGCGGTGATGAACGGCGCGAACGAAGAGGCTGTCGCGGCATTTCTGTGCGACGAGATCGGCATCTGTGCCATCCCTGACCTCATCGAAGCGGCGCTCGATAAAACCGAGACGGTATATCAGCCGCAGCTTTCGGATATTCTGGAAGCAGACCGGCTCGCGCGCGAGGTCGTGCGCGAAAAGCTCAATTGACCAAATTTAGGAGAGACCATGGTTTATATTCTCATTGCGATCCTGATTTTCGGCGTGCTCATCGCCGTGCATGAGTTTGGCCACTTTTTGGCGGCCAAGGCCTGCGGCGTGCGCGTCAACGAATTTTCCATCGGCATGGGCCCGCAGCTTTTCCATAAGACGAAGGGGGACACCGAATACTCCCTGCGGCTCCTGCCCATCGGCGGCTTCTGCGCCATGGAGGGCGAGGACGAGGATTCGGACGACGACCGCGCGCTGGGCCGCCAGGTCTGGTGGAAGAAGTTCATCATCTTCGTCGCGGGCGCGTTCATGAACTTCCTGACGGGCCTCATCATCGTCATCTGTCTGTATGCGGGTGCGCAGGCATTCTACACGACGGAGATCGTCGAGCTGAACCCCGATTTCCCGCAGCAGGGAGAGGACGGCCTGATGCCCGGCGACACGATCTACGCCATCAACGGTGAGCGCATTTATTTAAAGAGCGACGTGTCGCTCATCATGGGCCTTGGCGACACGGGCACGATCGACATGACCGTCCTGCGCGACGGCAAAAAGCTCGACCGCACGCTCACGAAGCAAGTCTACACCGACGAAAACGGTAAGGAGTACGAGGCCTACGGCTTTACCTACGGCGGGATCGTCGAGGCGACGCCGCTTCTGCGCCTGCAATACAGCTGGTACCAGACGATGGACTATGTCCGCATCGTGAGACTGAGCCTGCAAATGCTGCTTTCGGGCGCGGCGGGCGTCAACGATCTGAGCGGCCCAGTCGGCATCGTCTCGACCATCACGGAGGTCGGCAAGGAGACCGAGGCCGAGGCGGGCTTCGGCGCGGCACTCGAGAGCATTCTCTACTTCGCCGCGATGATCGCGGTGAACCTCGCCGTGATGAACCTGCTGCCGCTGCCCGCACTCGACGGCGGACACGTGCTGTTCCTGCTCGTCAACGGCATCGCCGTGGCGCTTTTCAAAAAGGAAATTCCGTCCAAATATCTGAACGTCATCAACGGCATCGGCTTTGCGCTTTTAATGGCGCTGATGCTGTTCGTCACGTTCCACGACATTGTCAAGCTCCTGTGAGGAGGATGATCTTATGAGCAAGCAAATTATCGCAGGCGGCGTCGCTATCGGCGGCGGCGCGCCGGTCACGATCCAGTCGATGTGCAACACGCACACTGAGGATGCCAAGGCCACCATCGCGCAGATCCACGCGCTCGAAGAGGCGGGCTGCGAGATCGTGCGCGTCACGGTGCCGAATATGGAGGCCGCGCACGCGCTGAGTGAAATTAAGGAGAATATCTCCATCCCGCTCGTCGCGGACATTCATTTCGACTACCGTCTCGCCGTCGAAGCGGCGGCGCGCGGCGCGGACAAAATTCGCATCAACCCCGGCAACATCGGGGGAGATGACCGCGTCAAGGCGGTCGTAGACGCCTGCCGTGAACACAAGGTTCCCATCCGCATCGGCGTGAACGGCGGCTCGCTTGAAAAGGAGCTGCTCGCAAAATATGGCCGCGTGACGCCCGAGGCGCTCGTCGAGAGCGCGCTCAGACATGTGCGGCTGCTTGAAAAGTTCGATTTTACCGAGATCTGCATCTCGGTCAAGAGCTCTGATGTACCGCTCAACATGGCGGCCTATCGCCTTCTGCACGAAAAGGTCGACTATCCGCTCCACCTCGGCGTGACCGAGGCGGGCACGCCCACGATGGGGCTTTTGAAGTCCGCCATCGGCATCGGCGGCCTTCTGTGCGAGGGCATCGGCGACACGATGCGCGTCTCGCTCACGGCGGACCCCGTGGAAGAGGTCTACGCCGCCAAGCGCATTTTGCAGGCCTGCGGCATCCGCCGCAGCGGTGTGAACCTCGTCTCCTGCCCGACGTGCGGCCGCACGGCGTACGACATGATCCCGATCGCTGAGGAGCTGGAGCGCCGTCTTGCCGACTGCAAGAAGAATATCACGGTCGCCGTGATGGGCTGCGTCGTCAACGGGCCCGGTGAGGCCTCGGCCGCCGATATCGGCGTGGCCGGCGGCAAAGGTGAGGGCATGATTTTCCGAAAAGGAAAAATCCTTTACAAAGTGCCGCAGGAAAAGCTTGTCGACGCTTTGATGGAGGAAATCAAAAAACTCTGACCGAGCGGAAACGATACTGAGATAAGGTTGTGGCTATGGCACAAAAGATTCCTTTTTTTGAATTATTCACCGACCTTTCGCCGGATTTTGACCTGCGCGTCCCGCTCAACGCCGCGATGGTCACGAACATGGTGCTCGAGCCGGAAAAGCGCACGATGACGCTCGACATGACCGTGCGCGCGGAGATGAACGACTCGACGCGCGAAACGGTCGAGCAGCTTCTTGCGCGCAATTACGACTTAAAGCGCGTGGACATCCACGTCAAATCAACGGCGGAGGCCTTTCCCGACATGTTGAAGAACGCTGGCCGCAAGGTGAGCGGCAGCGGCAGTGTCATCATGGGCCGCGAGATTGCAAAGGGGAGAGTGCTCCCCATCAGCGAGCTGACGCCAAAGGCCGGTCACGTCGTCGTTGAGGGCAAGGTCTTCAAGTTCGACTGCCACGAGACGCGCCGCGCCGGCGTCTGGACGATGTTGCTCGAAATGACGGACTACGAAGGCTCGCTCTTCATCCGCCGCAGCATGCCCGAGCGCGAGGCGACGGAGCTTCTCGGCAAGATCAGCGTCGGCATGTGGCTGCGCGTCAGCGGCCGCATGGAGCTCTCCTACGATGGTAAGGATATGCAGCTCAACCCGCAGGACATCATGCAGATCGACCACGCCGAGCGCACGGACACGGCGGAAGAAAAGCGCGTCGAGCTGCACTTACATACCCGTATGTCCAACATGGACGCGCTGACCGACACCGCCGCGGTCGTCAAGCGCGCGATCAAGTGGGGGATGCCCGCCATCGCCATCACGGATCACGGCGTAGCGCAGAGCTTCCCGGACGCCTGGCACACCGGCGAGGGTAAAATAAAACTCCTTTACGGATGTGAGGGCTATTTTCTCAACAACATCGACGACCGTATCTGTGTGCACGGCCCGCAGGACGGCGATTTTTCGACTGAGATCTGCTGTTTCGACATTGAAACAACGGGTCTGAAGGTCGCGCACGATGCCATCACCGAGATCGGTGCGGTCATTCTGAAAGACGGCGAGATCGTCGACACGTTCCAAACCTTTGTCGACCCCGAGCGCCGGCTTTCGCCTGAGATCATCGGCCTGACCGGCATCACAGACGACATGCTGCGCGGCGCGCCGAAGCTGGAGGACGCGCTGCACGCGTTTTTGGCCTTTGCGGGCGGCCGCCCGCTCGCTGCGCACAATGCGGAGTTTGATATCAGCTTCATCCGCGCAGGCTGCAAAAAGTGCGGCATCCCGTTCGAGCCGACGTATCTCGACTCGCTGATTTTCGCGCAGAATCTCCTGCCCGAGCTCGGCAAGTACAAGCTCGACATCGTGGCCGACCACTTGCAGCTCCCGCAGTTCAACCACCACCGCGCGTCCGACGATGCGGTTCCGGTCGCGCAGATGCTGGCCAAGTTCTTCGTCATGCTCGAAGATCGCGGTGTCACGCGCCTCCAGCAGATCAACGATGAGATGACGAAGCTCCGCCCGCTCGGCGTCAAGCGCAACCGTTTCCCAAAGCACATCATTCTGATCGCCAAGAACAAGGTGGGCCTCAAGAACCTCTACCAGCTCATCTCGGCGTCGAACCTCAAATACTTTAAGCGCGTGCCGATCATCCCGAAAAGCGAGCTTGTCGCGCATCGCGAGGGCTTGATCATCGGCTCTGCCTGCGAGGCGGGCGAGCTGTTCCGCGCCATCGTCGACCACAAGGACTGGAATGAGCTCAAGCGCATCGCCTCGTTCTACGACTATCTTGAAATTCAGCCGCTCGGCAATAACCGCTTCATGGTGCGCGACGGCACGGTGCGCGACGACGAAGACCTCAAGGACTTCAACCGCACTGTTGTCAAGCTTGGCGAAGAGCTCGGCAAGCCCGTCTGCGCAACGGGCGATGTCCACTTCCTCGACCCCGAAGACGAGGTTTATCGCCATATCCTGCTCGCGTCAAAGAAATTCGCCGACGCGAACGAGCCCGTCCCGCTCTACTTCCGCACGACGGACGAAATGCTCAAGGAATTTGACTACCTCGGCAAGGAGAAAGCCTACGAGGTCGTCGTGACGAACACCCGCGCCATCGCCGAGCAGGTGGAGGATATCGAGCTTTTGCCCAAGGGCAGGCTGTTCCCGCCGCGGCTTGAAAATTCGGAAGAAGACCTTAACCGCATGGTGTGGGGGAAAGCGCACGAGCTTTACGGCGACGATCTGCCGCAGCTGATCGTCGACCGGCTGAACGTCGAGCTCGGCAGCATTCTGGGCAAGTACGACGTCGTCTACATGTCGGCGCAGAAGCTCGTGCAGCGCTCGCTCGAGTGCGGCTACCTCGTCGGCTCGCGAGGGTCGGTCGGCTCGTCGCTCGTAGCGTACATGGCCGGCATCACCGAGGTCAACGCCCTGCCGCCGCACTACCGCTGCCCGAAGTGCCGCAACGTCGAGTTCCACGCGGGCGAGTATGGCTGTGGCGCGGACATGCCCGATAAAATGTGTCCCGTCTGCGGCACGAAGTATGCCAAAGACGGCTTCGACATCCCGTTTGAAACTTTCCTCGGCTACGGCGGCGGCAAGGTGCCGGATATCGACCTCAACTTCTCGGGCGAATATCAGGCGCGCGCCCACGCGCACGCGGTCGAGATGTTCGGCAAGACGCAGGTGTTCCGCGCGGGTACGATCGGTACGCTCGCGGAGAAGACGGCCTACGGCTTCGTCAAAAAATACCTCGAGGAAAACGGCATCGCCGCGGGCAACGCCGAGATCGACCGCCTGACGGCGGGCTGCGTCGGCGTGCGACGCACGACGGGCCAGCATCCCGGCGGCCTCGTCGTCGTGCCGGACGACATGGATATCGAGGATTTCTGCCCCGTACAGCACCCTGCGGACGACCCCGACAGCGACACGATCACCACGCATTTCGAATATCACTGCATGGAGGACAACCTCTTAAAGCTCGATATGCTCGGCCACGATGACCCGACGATGATCCGCATGCTCGAAAATCTGACGGGCGTGAACGCCCGCGCTATCCCGCTCGACGACCCCGACACGATGTCGATCTTCATCTCATCCAAGGTGCTCGGCTACGAGAACGACGAAGTGCTCGGCCCCACGGGCGCCGTCGCGATCCCCGAGTTTAACACGCGCTTCACGCGCCAGATGCTCGTCGACACGCAGCCCAAGGACTTCAACACGCTGCTGCGCCTTTCAGGCTTCTCCCACGGCACGGACGTGTGGCTTGGCAACGCGAAGGATCTGATCGTCAGCGGCACGGCGAGCGTTCTGGAGACCGTCGGCTGCCGTGACGATATCATGCTCTACCTCATTTCTATGGGGCTTGACCCGAAGATGAGCTTTAAGATCATGGAGGCCGTCCGAAAGGGCAAGGTCAAGGGCGGCAAGGCGGGGGACTGGCCGATGTGGGTCGAAGAGATGCGCAAGCACGACGTGCCGGAGTGGTACATCGAGTCGCTTGCGAAGATCGGTTACCTCTTCCCGAAAGCGCACGCGGTCGCATACGTTATGATGGCGTTCCGCATCGCGTGGTTCAAGGTGCACGAGCCGCTCGCGTTCTACGCGACGTTCTTCTCCATCCGCGCCAAGGCATTCGACGCCGCCGAGTGCTGCAAGGACGCCGACGCGCTGCGCCGCCGCATCCGCGAGATCGAAAACAACAAGGATGCGACCGCCGTGGAACAGGACTTGATGACAACGCTTGAAGTCTGCTACGAATTCTGCCTGCGCGGCTTCCACTTTGAGCCCATCGATATCTACCGCAGCGATGCGACGAAGTTCGTCGTCACGGAAAACGGCCTGCTGCCGCCGTTCACGTCCGTCCGCGGACTCGGCGAGACCGCAGCGCTCGACACCGTCGAGAAGCGCAAGGGGAAGGACTTTACATCGGTGGAGGAGTTTTCCCTCTGCTGCAACAAGCTGTCGCAGACGCATATCGACCAGCTGCGCGCGCTGGGCGCGTTTGCGGGATTGCCGGAAACGAGCCAGTTAACATTGTTTTAACACACTGTGTTGTATTGTTCCCTGCGTACTCGCAGGGGGGCGTTTTTCCCTGCACCGTGCAGGGGACGCGGATAAGGGGGCCATTCTCTCACGTGAGAGAATGGCCCCCTTTTGATCCCCCAAGAGAACGCAAGGGGCTCTGCCCCTTGACCCCGACATTGCGGGATTTGGGCTTGAAGAGGTGCACGCGCTGCGCAATCGGGTGCCTGCCAGGTGTTGTTGCTATACGATTTGTCTCTGCTTCTACTACCCGCTGCCGCTCTGCCTGCGTGTCGGTAGCCTTACGCAACTGCGTCCTACTTCAGCTTCTATCAATCTTGCTTTTGCTTGCCGAGGCGGCATTGCTTCGCTCGCCGCGAGGACGGACTTGACGGTCAATTCAACTGACGGTTGAAAAATTTCTCAACTGATTCTACCGGCGATTGCTGTTGTTTTTGCTTTTTGGGCGGTATACTGTGGCCATGGCAAAAACAAATCGCCCTGCATGGGGCGAGAGAGGAGCAGTGTATGGAAAATCATGTGGCAGATCAAATTCGCTTTTACCGCCGGCAGGAGGGGCTGACGCAGGAGCAGCTGGCCGAGGCGATGGGCGTCTCCGTTGCGGCGGTGAGCAAGTGGGAACAGGGGCAGAGCCTGCCGGAGATCCCGATGCTGATGGAGCTCGCGGACTTTTTTGACCTCTCAGTCGACGCGCTCTTGGGCTATCGCCTGCGCTCGAACGACCGCAAGAGCGTCAGCGAGCGGCTGAAAGTCCTGCGCCGCGAGGACAGATACGACGAGGGCCGTGCCGAGGCGGAAAAGGCCCTGCAAAAGTTCCCGAACACCTTTACTGTCGTCTACGAATGCGCCAAGCTCTTCGAGATGGCGGGCGGCACGCGGAAGGATAAAGCCTTGCAGCGCCGCGCGCTCGACTTACTGACGCACGCTATCCGCCTGCTGCCGCAGAACAGCGACCCGCAGGTGAGCGAAATGTCGCTCCGTCTCGATATGGCAAACGTGCTGCTCGACATGAAGGACTGGGAACGCGCGCTCGCGCTCTACAAAGAGAACAACGCCTGCGGGCTGCTCGACGACCAGATCGGCTGTCTGCTTGCGCTCGTCAAGGAGCGGCGCGAAGAGAGCGTACCCTATCTCTCGATGGCGCTGCTGCGCGCAGTGACATCGCTCGTGCGCGTGTGCGACGGCTTTGCCAATGTGTTTGAGGCAAGGGAAGATATGACGTCGGCCATCGACATTTTGCAGTGGAAGCATTCGGTGCTCTCCGGTCTCAGGAAAGAGGGCGTGGTCAGCGAGCTCGACAAGATCAGCGCGGCCTCGCATGCGGCGCTCGCGCGGCTTTTGCATAACTGCCTCGATTTTGACGGCGCGAAAGACGAGTTGAAAGCCGCAAAAACACTGGCCACGGCCTACGATGAAGCACCAAGCCACAGCGCGGCGAACGTCCGCTTCTATGAGGGCATTGAGACCGTAGGCATTTACAGCGACTTCAGCCGCAGCGCGATGGACGCGGCGTTCCATGCGTTTTTTGATGACGGCGGCGCGGAAGAGCATAAAACGTTTTGGGAAAGCATCACGTAAAAAAATAAGACCTGCTTTGCGGCAGGTCTTATTTTTTTACGATTACAGTCCCAGTTCTACCGCGCGGCGCAGGCGGACTTTGCCATCGAGCGCTTCGTCGATCGTGTGGATCAGCGCCTCGCGGTCGCGGTTGAGCGTACCGCCGAGGGGGAGGTAGTTCGACGCGTGGTTCGAGCGGAAGATGCTGCCGTCGGAGTCGATGTGCTCCAAAAAGAGGCGTGTTTCACGCATCAGCTCGGGCGGCTCCATCATCTTGAACTCGCCGCTCGCGATCCAGTCGTGCAGCGGCGTGCCCGAGTAGACGCGAAGCGTCAAAAACGCGATATAGTCGGGCTTCATGCGGGAAACGGCCTTCGCCGTGTCGATGGCGTGGGCCTGCCAGTCGCCGTTCGCGCCCGCCATGCCGTTGATGGCCGTGACGGAGGTGGCGATGCCCGCCTGCTTGCAGCGGATGGCGTTTAAGACGATCTCCTCTGCAGTAACGCCCTTGCAGAACTTTTTGAGAAGCTCCTCGTTGCCGCTCTCAAGGCCGATATACACGATGCCGAGGCCGTGCTCGCGCAGCGTACGCAGCTCGTCGTCCGTCTTGCGCATGATGGCCTTGGTCGTTGCGTAAGCCGCAACGCGCTTGCAGGTAGGGAAATGGTCGCGGATATAGTCGAGAACGGTCAGAAGGTAATCCATCGGCAGGATCAGCGCGTCGCCGTCGGCTAAAAAGATCTTCTCGATATAGCGCCCGTAGGCGCGTGCCTCGTCGAGGTCAGAGAGCACCTGCTCAATGGGGTTGATGGAGAACTTTTTGTCCTTGTACATCGTGCAGAACGCACATTTGTTGTGGCTGCACCCGAGCGTGCACTGCACGATGAGGCTGCGCGCCTCGCTGGGGGGACGGTAAACGGCTCCCGAATAATGCATCAGGGTTCCTCCTTACAAAATCAGCCGAGCTTGGCCTGGCACTTGTCCATGAAGCGATCCACGGTGATGACGGCGCGCTGGTGCGTGCCCTCGCCGATGAGGCCGGCGGTGTCGGTCGCGGTGGCCTTGAAGTCGACCATCTTGCCGTTTGCGGAAATGTCCGTGACCTCGACGGTAACGGTGATCTCCATGCCAACGGGCGAGGGGGAGACATGGGAGACCTCGACCTTGGTGCCGACGGTGCTCTTACCCTCGGGCAGCTCCTGCTGGAGATAGGTGAAGGCGGCGTTTTCGACCATCGCGACGAGATACGGCGTGCCAAACACCGGCAGACCGCCGCTGCCGAGCGCGGCAGCGGTCATGTCTTCCGTGACAACTTTCTTGACGGTAAAAGTATCTCCGATTTTCATCTTAAAAAACTCCTTTACGATATTATTTGGCAGCTTTGACCTTGATCCAGAGCTTGCTCAGCTCGCGCATGAGAGTCTGATTGTCGTGGAACATCTCGTCCTTGTCGTAGCCGCTGCGGGGAAGGTAGGCGGCATTGTCCGCGTAGAGATCCTCGGACGTGGTCATTTCTTCAAACACTTCCGCGTTGGGAGAAGTATAACCCACCGTTTCAGTGTTGTCAAACGCGGCTTCATAGGTGAGCATGTAGTTGATGAACTCGTGGGCGAGCTTGGGATTCTCGGCATTTTGGGGAATAACCATCGCATCGCACCAGATGTTCGTGCCCTGATTCGGCATATAGAAGCTCATGTCTTCGTTTTCATCAAGCACCACGGCTGCGTCGCCGGAGTAGACGACGGCGATGTCCTTATAGCCGTTCATCATGCCGTCGATGACCTCGTCGGTCACGTAGACGGGGGACATGGTGTTGTTCATCTGCAGGAGCCACTCATAGGCATCGTTGATCTCGTTGGGGTCCTCGGTGTTCATCGAGTAGCCCAGCGCCTTGAACGCCATCATAAACGAGTCACGCTCGGAATCGTAGATGTAGATGTGACCGGCGTAGTCGGTGTTGCGCAGGACCTCCCAGCCCTCGCTCTCGATGACGGCAGGGTCGACGTTCTCGTGGTTGTAGACGAGACCGACGCTGCCCCAGAAGTAGGGGATGGAGTACGTGTTGTCCGGGTCGTAGCTCATACCGAGCACGGCATCAGACATGTTCTCCATGTTGGGGATCATGCTCTTGTCAAGCGGCTGGAGGAAGTCCTCGTTCATCAGGCGTTCGATCATGTAGTCGGACGGAATGATGACATCGTAGCGGTCGCCGGCCATGAGCTTGGTGTACATCATCTCGTTGGAGTCGAAGTTCTCGACGATGACGCGCACGCCGTACTGCTTTTCAAAGTCGGAGATGACGTTCTCGCCGAGGTACTCGCCGGGGAGATAGAGCTTCAAAACGTTGCTGCCGTACTTCTCGACAGCCGCGGCGCTCTTGTGCTGCTGGGAAAGTCTCGCGCCCACGGTGCCGCCGACAACGGCCAGCACCAGCACGGCGGCAACAGCCGCCATGGCCTTGCGGCTCACGGCGCGGGAGGACTTGCCGTCCTTTTCGCGCTTTTCGCGCACGATCGGCACGATGTTCACGACGCCGAGCACCAGCGTAATGAGAAGAATCACAATGGTAGAAAGGGCGTTGATGGACGGGTTCACGCGCTTGGACATCGTGTAGACCAAAATCGAAATGTTGTTGACGCCGTTGCCCGTTGTGAAGTACGAGATGACGAAGTCGTCAAAGCTCATCGTGAACGCAATGAGCGCGCCGGAGACGATACCCGGCTTGATCTGCGGCACAATGACTTTCGCGAGCGCCTGGAACGGCGTTGCGCCAAGGTCCATCGCTGCGTCGATGAGGTTAGGGTCGAGCGAGCGGAGCTTCGGCGTAACGGAGAGCATCACGTAGGGGATACAGAACATGATATGCGCGATGAGCAGCGTGCCGAAGCCTTTTTTGACCGTGAGGACGCTGAAAAACATCAGAAGTGAGATGGCCGTGACGATATCGGGGTTCATCACGGGCAGGTCGTTGATGCGCTCGACCATCTTCTGCACAACCTTGCGGGATTTAGAAAGACCGATGGCCGTGATCGTGCCGACGACTGTCGCGACGGCCGTCGCGATGATGGCGATGATGACCGTGTAGAGCACAGCCTCCATCATCGTCGAATCGGCGAACATCTTTTCATACCAGCGGAGCGAGAAGCCGCCGAACTTCGTCAGCGAGCGGGAATCGTTGAACGAAAAGATAATGATATAGAGGATGGGGAGGTAGAAGAAGAGCATCGTGAGCGTCAGGATGATCTTCGAGCCGACAGAGGTTTTCTTTTTCATGCGCTTCTCACTCCTTTCCCTGCGAGGCGACCTGAACGTCCGCCTTGCGCGTCAGCCACATCGAGATCATGATGATGACCGCCATGATGAGCGAGATGGCCGAGCCGAAGTTCCAGTCGCCAGTGGTGAGGAACTGCGTTTCAATGATGTTGCCGACGAGGACGTACTGTCCGCCGCCGAGAAGCTTCGGAATGAAGAAGCTCGACACCGCGGGCAGGAACACGAGCGTGATGCCGGAGATCACGCCGGGAAGCGAGAGCGGCAGCGTCACGCGCAGGAATGCCTGCACCGGCGTTGCACCGAGGTCGTTGGCGGCTTCCAAAAGGCTCTTGTCCATCTTGGCAAGGGACGTGTGGATCTGCAGGATCATAAAGGGAATGAAGTTATAGACCATGCCGAGGATGACGGCAAAGCTCGTGTGGATTATCGACACGGGGCCGATGCCGAACCACGAAAGGATCGTGTTGAAGATGCCCTCGTCCTGCAAAATGCCCATCCAAGCATAGGTGCGCACCAGCATGTTGACCCAGGTCGGCATGGTGATGAGCAGAATTAAGATCGTGTTGCTGCGGCCGCCGCGCTGCGCGATGACGTAGGCGATGGGGTAGCCGAGCACGACGCAGATGAGCGTTGTGATGAGCGCGATATAGAGCGAGCGCAGCAACACATCCATAAAGACCTTGTCCGTGACGAAGCGGGCAAAGTTCTCAAAGGTGAACTGGAATGTCAGCACCGAGTTGCCGGAGGTCGTGAAGGCATAGAGCACGATCAGAAGCATCGGCACCACGATGATCGCGATGATCCACGCGATATACGGGTAAGTCATGGAACGAAAGCGCTTCACCACTGGCCCTCCTTCTTCATCACGTGGATGTCCTCGGCACGGAAGACAAGGCCGACCTGCTCGCCCTCTTCAAAGGCGTGGGTGGTGGAGACCTTGTACTCATAGCCCTCGGTGGAGAAGGTCACATCGTAAACGCCCGGGGTGATGGTCTCGGGGTCGAAGTCGTACTTGACATCCGTGATCTCGACCTGCTCGCCGTCTTCGAGGGACCACGCCGACGCGCTGGCCCAGGTCTCAAGGTCGGTGTCGAGCGCGATGCTCTCCTGAATGTCCTCGACCTTTTTGAAGAAGTTCATCGCGTAAATTTCTTCCTGATAGACCTTGCTCTCGACGCGGTTCTGCGCTACGACGAGCACCTTGACGGTGATAGACGTATCGTTCGCGGTGGCAAAGGTCACGGTGTAGTTGCCGGTCTCGGGCTTGATGTCGTATTCGACGGTCTTGATGGAGATGGGCTCCTCGGTCTCGGCGTCCCACGCCTCGGCAGAGGCGAGGGCGACGACCTTGGCATCGTCGAGCTCTTCGACGTCCTCCACGTCCAGAAGGAAGGCGTTCGCACTGATCTTCTCGCCCTTTTCCTCGTTGTAGACAGGGCGGTCCTGCGAGACCTGCATCTTCACGGTGATGGACGTACCGACGCGCGTTTCGACCACGGTTTCATAGTGCATGCCCTTGAAAAGCTGAGACTTGACCGTGCCCTTGAGCATACCCTCGGCACGCGGGACAATGTCGAGGTGCTCGGGGCGGATGACGACGTCGACCTTTTCGTTCTTATTGTAGCCGCGGGCACGGCAGGCGTACTTCTTGTCCTCGAACATGACGAGGTCGTCCTCAAGCATGACGCCGTCGATGATGTTCGTCTCGCCGATGAACTTGGCGACGAATTCGTTGACGGGGGTGCGGTAGATTTCGGTCGGCGTACCGATCTGCTGAATTTCACCCGCATTCATGACGACGATCTTGTCGGACATCGTCAGCGCCTCTTCCTGATCGTGCGTGACGAAGATGAACGTGATGCCGACCTCCTGCTGGATGTATTTGAGCTCCTGCTGCATCTCCTTGCGGAGCTTTAAGTCGAGCGCGCCGAGCGGCTCGTCGAGCAGCAGCACGCTTGGCTCGTTAACGAGCGCGCGGGCGATGGCGATGCGCTGCTGCTGGCCGCCGGAGAGCTCGGTCACGTTGCGGTGGGCATAGTCCTCAAGGCTAACAAGGCGCAGCATACGCATGACTTTCTGCTCGATGACGTCCTTCGGCTCCTTTTTGAGCGTCAAGCCAAAGGCGATGTTGTCGTACACGTCCATGTGGGGGAAGAGGGCATACTTCTGGAAGACGGTGTTGATCTCGCGCTTGTAGGGCGGGACGCTGACGATGTCCTCACCGTCGAAGAGCACCTTGCCCTCGCTCGGCTGCAAAAAGCCGCCGAGGATGCGCAGCAGTGTCGTCTTGCCGCAGCCAGAGGGGCCGAGCAGCGTGACGAACTCATTTTCGTAAATGTCAAGAGAGACGCCCTTGAGAACGACCTGTCCGTCCTCAAAGCTCTTGACGATGTTCTTGAATTGAATGATCTTTTTCTTTTCTTCGGCCATTTCCGATATCCTCACAATTTTATAGAATAGTAGTTAAAAAAGCGGGGGCGTGCAGACCCAGAGAATGCGCGCGGTGGTCTTGCGTTCATTTTTGAGGTAGTGGAACGTTCTGCCGTGGAGATAAAACGTTTCGCCGCGGCACACGACGCTGCGTTCGCCGTCGCACTCTAAAATGACGCTGCCGTCAAGCACGTAGCCGAACTCCTCGCCGTTGTGCGGCTCGATCTCGAACGATTCGCCGCCGGCGGGAAGTTCCAATAAAATGGGCTCCATCTGGTTTTTCTGCGTGTTGGGAACGATCCAGTTGACGGTGCAGTTCTCGCGCTCGTCGACGAAAAAGTCTTCGGAGCGGAAGACAAACTGGTCGTTTTTATCCTCCTGAAAGAATTCCGAGAGGTTGGTGCCGAGGGCCTCGAGAATATCGCTGAGCGAGTCGATCGAGGGGGAGGTGAGGTCGCGCTCTAACTGGGACAAGAACCCCTTCGTGAGCTCGCTTCGGCTGGCAAGCTCCTCCAGAGTCAGTCCCTGTCGCGTTCGCAGCTGCTTGATCTTATTGCCAATGTCCATACACACGCCTCCTCGTTCGATATACTAAACTTTTGGTCAGTTTTTGCTAAACCGAGACTATTATACACAGCGCGTGCAAAATTGCAAGAGTATATTTAACAAAAAGTTCAATATTTTGAACTTTTGAAAAATAAAACAGCGAAGAGCCGATTGCAGCTCTCCGCTTGTGGGATTTAACCAAAGTACTTCTTTTGAAACGGGACCTCATCCACCTGAAACTCGCGTCCGTGCAGATATTCGAGGATGCCCGCGTCGCTGGGAAAGTCGAAGCGCAGGCGGTAGGAGTAGAGCGCCTGATGCGTTTCGCCATATTTGCGGTTCACGCTGCCGACGCCGTACTTGCCGTCGCCGAGCAGGGGATGGCCGAGGTCGGCCATGCTCGCGCGAATCTGATGCGTACGGCCCGTGAGCAGCTCGACCTCCAGAAGCGACAGTTCGCCGCGCGTCTGGAGCGTTTGGTATAAGGTGATCGCGCTGCGGCCGTCCGGCACGGGGCGGTGGTAAACGCGGACGGTGTTGCTCTTCTCGTCCTTGCGCAGAAAGCACTCGATGCGGCCCTTCGGCGGCTCGACGCGGCCGAGGGCGATACATAAATAGTATTTGGCGATCTCGCGGTCGCGAATCTTGTCGTTCAGGATGCGCAGCGCTTCAGCGTTTTTCGCCGCGATGACGATACCGCCGGTGTTGCGGTCGATGCGGTTGCAGAGGGCGGGGGTGAAGGCGTTCTCCTCGCGTGGCCGCCACTCGCGCTTTTGATAGAGGTAGGCGAGCATGTGGTTGACGAGCGTATTGACTTTCTCGTGCTCGTCGGCGTGGGCAAGCATTCCCGCGGGCTTGTCGAGCAGCATGATGTTCTCGTCCTCGTAGACGATCTTGAGCCGCGGCGTCGTGATCGTGAGGTAAACGTTTTCCTCGCTCGGCGACTCGAAAAACTCATCGTTGATGTAGCACTGTAAAATATCGCCCGCGACGAGCTTCTGGTCGCGCTGGGCGCGCGCGCCGTTGACCTTGATGCGCTTTAGGCGGATGTACTTCTGCGCGAGCGACGCGGGGAGCAGGGGGATGGCCTTGCCGAGAAAGCGGTCAAGCCGCTGATTTTCGTCATTTTTTCCGATGTGAAACTCCCGCATAGGCGGCACCTCCGCTTGCGCAGCGCGCGATTTTCTGCTATTGTACGATAGCGGGCAAAAAAAGTAAAGAAATCCTGTCAAAATTTTTGCCGCAACCGTGAAAAAAGTATTTGACAATCGAGAAAACGTCCTCTATAATATCACTCGTGTCATTGCGAGGTGTAGCATGGTTTTAGATGTAAAACGTATCATTAACACCCCCGGAGGCAGAATTCCCTTTGACTTTACAGAGGACTTTTCTGATGTGGACTTCGGCGGCGTGTGTCCTGCGGTTCGGCCGGTCTCAGTGGTAGGGCAGGCAGAGAACATTGCGGGGATGCTGCGGTTGCAGTTTGACCTGACTACAACGCTTTCCGCCGTGTGCGATCGCTGCGGAGCGCCGTTTGATCTTCCGTACAAGGTCCCGTTTGAGTGTCTGCTCGCTGAGGAGCTGGAGGAAGACGACAACGACGATATCCTGCTGCTGGACAACGGAACCGTTGATCTCAGCGAGTTGGCGCGGGAGACGTTCATCCTCAATATGCCAAGCAAGACCCTTTGCCGCGAGGATTGCTGGGGCTTGTGTTCCGGCTGCGGCGTCAACCTCAACTATGAGAAGTGCCGCTGCAAAAAGGAAGTCGACCCCAGGTTAGCAGCCCTCGCAAAGCTTTTGGAACAATAAATTCGCTGTTCATTCAGCTTAACTTTAAGGAGGTGTCAACATGGCAGTCCCCAAGGGGAAAGTATCCCGTCAGAGACGTGATAAGAGACGTTCTTCTCACTGGAAGCTCACCGCTCCCGCGCTTGTCGCGTGCCCGAAGTGCGGCGCTCTGCACCAGCCTCACAGAATGTGCCCGGAATGCGGTACCTACAACGGCCGTCAGGTCAAGGTCATCGAGTCCAAGGTCGCAGCCGAATAATTGATTCGGAACGAAAATCGTTAAGAAAAGCTGAGTGGAACTCCACTCAGCTTTTTCTTATGCCGCAAGAGAAGGTTAGCCTTGCGTAACCTCGAAAATTCGGTTATACTGTATTTGTAATATTTTGCTTTGCGATAAAGAGCGGTGCGATCGCGCGCCGCTTTGGAATAAAGGAGGCAGAGAGATGAAACCTTTGGTTGCGATCGTTGGACGGCCGAACGTCGGCAAGTCCATGCTGTTTAATAAGCTCATCGGCCAGCGGCTCTCCATCGTCGAGGATACGCCGGGCGTCACGCGCGACCGCATCTACGGCGAGAGCGAGTGGTGCGGCCGCAAATTCCGTCTGGTGGACACCGGCGGTATCGAACCGCGCACGGACGATCAGATCTTGTCGTTCATGCGCGAGCAGGCGGAGATCGCCATTCAGCACGCGGACATCATCATTTTCCTGACGGATGTGAAGACCGGCCTGACGGCTTCCGATCAGGAGGTCGCGAATATGCTGCTGCGATCCCGCAAGCCCATCGTGCTGGCGGTCAACAAGATGGACTCGACCGGACGGGTCGACCCTGATTTTTATGAGTTCTACAATTTAGGCCTCGGCGATCCCATCGCCGTTTCCGCCGTGCACGGCCACGGCACGGGCGACCTGCTCGACGCGTGCTTACAGTATTTCCCGCCCGAGGATGACGAGGAAGAGGATGAGGACGTCATCAAGGTCGCCATCATCGGAAAACCCAACGTCGGCAAGTCATCGCTGACGAACCGCATTCTCGGCACCGAGCGCATGATCGTCAGCAATGTTGCGGGCACGACGCGCGACGCCATCGACTCGTACTTTGAAAACGAGCAGGGCAAGTATGTCTTCATCGACACCGCCGGCATGCGCAAAAAGTCGAAGGTCGACGACGTGATCGAGCGCTACAGCGTGCTGCGCGCCACGATGGCCATCGACCGTGCGGACGTGTGCCTTATCATGATCGACGCACAGGAGGGCGTGACCGAGCAGGATACGAAGGTCGCGGGCCTCGCGCACGAGGCAGGCAAGGCCTGCATCATCGTCGTGAACAAGTGGGATCTTGTCGAAAAGGACGGCAAGACCATGGACAAAATGAGCGACGACATCCGCCGCGACCTCTCCTACATGACCTATGCGCCGATCCTCTTCATCTCGGCGGCGACGGGCCAGCGCGTGCCGCGCCTTTTTGAGATGATCAACTACGTGCACAACCAGTCCTGCATGCGCATTTCGACCGGCATGCTCAACAACATTCTGGCCGACGCGCAGACGCGCGTGCAGCCGCCGACGGACCGTGGCCGCAGACTGAAAATCTATTACATGACGCAGGTCGGCGTCTGCCCGCCGCACTTTGTCGTGTTCTGCAACGAGCGCAAGCTCTTCCATTTCTCCTACCAGCGCTACCTTGAAAACTGCATCCGCAACGTCTTCGGACTGGAGGGTACGCCAGTCATCATGTCTATTCGCGAGAAGGGGGATAAGGAAGACTGATGGGAATTTATCCTGATGAGGTCACTACGTTCGCAGCAGTAGTGCTGTATGGCGCACCGGTCGCCGTTGCGGTGCTGTCGTATCTTTTGGGTTGCATCAACGGCGCGATCGCAACGTCGCACATTTTCTACCATGACGACGTGCGCCGCCATGGCAGCGGCAACGCGGGGCTGACGAATTTCTACCGCAACTACGGCGCGAGATGCGCGCCCATGGTCATCGCGTTCGACATGCTCAAGGCCGTCGGCGCGGTGCTGCTGGGCAATTATTTCCTGGGCTATCTTCTCGGCTGGGGCGCCGCAGGCAAGTATTTCGGCGCACTGTTCTGCGTCATCGGCCATATGTTTCCGGTGTTTTACGGCTTCAAGGGCGGCAAGGGCATTTTGTGCAGCGGCACGCTGCTGCTGCTTCTCGACTGGCGCATCGCGCTCGTCGGCTGGGGCGCGTTCGTCGTGCTGTGGCTCACGACGCGCTATGTGTCGCTCGGCTCGGTCGCCGCGGCGGTCAGCCTGCCGTTTACCACGTATTTCGTGTTCCATAACACGGCCTGCACAGTGCTCGGCACGTGCATTTCGCTTCTTGTGCTGTGGGCGCACCGCAGCAACATCAAAAGGCTCTTAAACGGTACGGAGAGCAAGTTCCATTTCCATGTGAACGCGCCCAAGCCGGGGGAGGACAAATGAACATTGTAGTGCTTGGCTCGGGCGGCTGGGGTACCGCCGCCGCGATGCTGTTATCGGACAACGGCCATACCGTCGCGCTCTGGTCGCACGACCCGAAAAAGGCGGAATTGCTGGATAAGACAAGGGAAAATCCTTTACTCAAAGGCGTGCGCATTCCCGAGCGCATCGCCGTCACGAGCGACTTAGCGGTGCTCCAAAATGCGGAGATGGCCGTCTTCGCGTCGCCGTCGTTTGCACTGCGCTCCGTTGCGCATGAGGCTGCGCCGCACCTGAAAAAAGGCACGCTGCTCGTCTCGCTCACGAAGGGCATTGAGCGCGGAACGCACCTGCGCATGAGCGAGATCATCGCACAGGAATGCGGCGAGGGCTATCGTATCGCAGTGCTCTCCGGCCCCTCGCACGCCGAGGAGGTCGCGCGCCGTCTGCCGACGGGCTGTGTGGCAGCGTCCGTCGATCAGGCGAGCGCCGAGGCCGTGCAGCGCGCGTTCATGAACGAGGTCTTCCGCGTCTACACGCACGACGACGTCGTCGGCGTGGAGCTTGCGGGCGCGCTCAAGAACGTCGCGGCGCTGTGCTGCGGCATCAGCGACGGCTGCGGCATGGGCGACAACACCCGTGCGCTGCTCATCACCCGCGCGCTGAGTGAGATCTCGCGCCTGGCCGAGTGCATGGGCGGGCGCAAGGAGACGCTCGCCGGTCTTGCCGGCATGGGCGATCTCATCGTCACGTGTACGTCGATGCACTCACGCAACCATCGCGCGGGCATCCTGATCGGTCAGGGCAAGAGCGCGCAGGAGGCCATGGACGAGGTCGGCGCGGTCGTCGAGGGCTATTACGCCGCGCGCAGCGCGCACGAGCTCGCGCAGCGCTATGGCGTAGAGATGCCGATCTCGACGGCGGTGTACGAGGTCCTCTACGAGGGCAAGAGCGCCGCGCCGCTCATCGGCGTTCTGATGAGCCGCACGCCGAAGAAGGAAAGCGATTGCAGCTGGTTATGACTCAAAAGCGAGGGGCTTTGCCCCTCGCTTTTGAAAAAGTTTCACTTCGTTCTGTGCCGAGCTGTCCGCGTAAGCGGACAACTCGACACTCACTACGTGCAAAGAATTTTTCTGACGCGCATGTCGCGGCGGAAAACGATTAAGATTATTTGCGCCGTGCGCGGCGCAAACTCTGCGAGGCTTTTTGCGCCTGCGGGCGCGAAAAAATATATTGAGGGTAACGATGGATATTTTGACGCAAATTGAGAATTACCGGCCTTACAATGAGCAGGAGGAGCGGGATAAGGGATTGATCCTCGACTGCCTGCGTGCGTTTGAGGATGTGTTTACGCGGGAAAATGCACTGGCGCACATGACGGCGTCGGCCTGGGTGGTGAACGAGCGCTTCGACCGCGTGCTGATGGCGTATCACAACATCTACGATTCGTGGTCGTGGCTCGGCGGGCACGCCGACGGGGAAGAGGACCTGCTCGCCGTCGCGCTCAGGGAAGTCCGCGAGGAGAGCGGCGTCAAAAACGTCCGTCCGGCAAGCGAGGACATTTTCTCGCTTGAGGTGCTGACTGTAGACGGCCACATGAAGCGCGGGAAGTACGTCTCCTCGCACCTGCATCTGAACGTCACGTATCTTCTCATCGCGGACGACACGAACGTGCTCACGGTCAAGCCCGACGAGAACAGCGGCGTGAAGTGGTTCACGCCCGAGGGCGCGGTGGAAGGCAGCAGCGAAAAATGGTTTCGCGAGCATATCTACAATAAACTCAACGAGAAGATGCGGCAGTTTCACGCGGAAAAGAAATAAAAGGGAAAGCCGCCCCAGGGCGGCTTTTTTCGAAAAGGATTCTCTGCGTTCTGTACTCTGGTTGTCCGCTAATAGTGGACAATTCGACTTTGTACTGCTACGACACGATTGGGCAGCCGTTAACAGCTTTGCTACTTTACAGTTGCCGCGCATCCATTACAGATAAAAACGCTGTGAGGCTTTTTACAAAAGGCTATGTTTTCTTTTTCGTAAAAGCTGATCTCAACAGGATGATGACGACCGCCATTATAGCGAGCTGAAACAGAGTTACCAAGATCATCAGGCCGCGCGATTCATAATAGGTAAAATTTCTCCAATTGACGAGCAGTTCGACAAGCACGGTCAACGGGATGCTGAGCCAGACATATTTGCAGCTGATGAGGAAGAATAGAATTGGTGTAACAAAAGTTAAGAGAAAGGGGATTGGCGTGAGCAGGTATTGGACAATTATTTTTATCAAAATAACACCCCCATAGCTTCCGGTTCGGTGAATCCCTGCCATATGATTCATTATATTGAAAGAGAGATAGGAACACAAGTATTTTAGCGGTTATCTGGGCAAAAAAAGAAGCACTGCTTTCGCAGTGCTTCTAATCTGTTTGGTCGCTTAGATCGCGCGGGTAACCTTACCGGAACGCAGACAGCGGGTACAAACATAGACATGGCGGGGCGTACCATTGACGATAGCCTTCACGCGCTTGACGTTGGGCTTCCAGGGACGATTGGAACGACGGTGAGAGTGGGAAACTCTGATACCGAACGCAACACCCTTGTCGCAAAACTCGCACTTTGCCATCCGTTGCACCTCCTTGCTGTAATCAAATCAAGGCTTGGTCATTCACAAGCAGTTGATACTATAACAGATTGCATCACAAAATGCAAGTACTATTTTCAAAAAAGATGAAAAAATCTGTAATTTTTCCTCTCGCGGCGCAAATGAGAAAAAAGCGTGGCGCGGCAGGGCGTTTTCGCTTGTAAAAAAGGGGGGCAGCGATTATAATTAAAGTGTATTTTATCACGCGGGCCAAGGCCCGCATGGAGGGAACTATGAATACCAATCGCTCCGTCCGCGTAAAGGACATCGTAGAGAAATTTCAGATGGAGGTCATCAACAAGGGCACGGATTACGACACCGAGATCTTGACCATCACGGACGTCAACCGCCCCGGTCTCCAGTTCATCGGCTTTTTCGATTATTTTGATCCGAGAAGATTACAGATCATCGGCAAGAGTGAGGTGACGTTCCTGCGCGGCTACTCGGCCGAGGAGCGGCGCAAGCGCTTCGAGGACCTGTTCTGCTATGAGATCCCGGCACTGGTCATCTCGCGCAATTTAGATGTTTTCCCTGAGTGCCTCGAGATGGCGCAAAAGCACGGCCGCACGCTGCTTCGCACGAAGTACACGTCCGTCGAGTTCACCGCCATGACCATCGACTACCTGAATCACGCGCTCGCGCCCGTCATCACACGCCACGGCGTGCTCGTCGACGTGTACGGCGAGGGCGTGCTGATCTTCGGCGACAGCGGCATCGGCAAGAGTGAGACGGCCATCGAGCTCATCAAGCGCGGCCACCGCCTCGTCGCCGACGACGCGGTCGAGATCACGCGCATCGGCTCAACGCTCTCGGGCACGGCGCCTGAGCTCATCCGCAACTACCTTGAGGTGCGCGGCGTTGGCGTCATCGACGTGGAAAAGCTCTTCGGCGTGGGTGCAGTGCAGGATTCGACGCAGATCGACCTTGTCATCCAGTTTGAAAAGTGGGAGGATGACAAATTCTATGACCGTCTGGGTCTCGACGAAAACGACACGACCATCCTTGATGTGTCCGTGCCGCAGATCACCATTCCCGTCAGTGCGGGCCGTAACCTCGCCGCGATCGTGGAGCTGGCAGCGATGAACAACCGCCAGAAGAAGCACGGCTTCAACTCCGCGCGCGAATTCGCCGCGCAGATCGACGGCCACATTGACCGCGTGACCCGCGAAAATGAGCTGAAAAACCAGAATCCGTGAACGGAGGAGCATCTATGTCTTGGGAAACCGCACTCGACCGCCAGATCCATGACTATCTGCCCGACCTCAAATGGGCCGCAGATGAGCCGATGGCAAAGCATACGTCGTTCCGCATCGGGGGGCCGGCCAAACGCATGGCCTTTCCGAAAACGCGCGAGCAGCTCGTTGTGCTGATGGGCTTTTTGCAGGACGCGGGCGTCAAGCCGCTGCTGATCGGCAACGGCACGAACCTGCTCGTCGCCGACAAAGGCCTTGACACTGTGGTCATCGACACGTCCGCCGAGCTTTCTCATATTGAGCTGACGGACGAGGGCGAGATCGCAGCGGACGCAGGCGTGTCGCTCGCGAAGCTCGCGCTGTTCGCATGGAAAAACGGCCTGACAGGGCTGGAATTTGCCCACGGCATCCCCGGCACGCTCGGCGGCGGCATCGTGATGAACGCAGGCGCCTACGGCGGCGAGCTCAAGGACGTTGTCACCGAAGTGACGGCGCTGTATCCCGACGGCGTGAAGGTTTTAACACCTGCGGAGCTGGATTTTTCTTATCGCCACAGCGTGTTTTCCGCGGGCGAGGGCATCGTCCTCGGCGCGAAGGTCAAGCTCGAATCGGGTGATCCGGACGCCATCAAGGCAAAGATGGACGATCTGATGGCGCGGCGTAAGGCAAGCCAGCCGCTCGAGCTGCCGAGCGCGGGCAGCACGTTCAAGCGCCCGACCGGCTACTACGCGGGCCCGCTGATCGAGGGCTGCGGCCTCAAAGGCTGCCGCGTCGGCGGGGCAGAGGTATCAAGCAAGCACGCGGGCTTCGTCGTGAACGTCGGCGGCGCGACCTGCGCCGATGTGCTCGCCCTCATCGAAAAGGTACAGAAGACCGTTTACGACGCGCACGGCGTGATGCTGGAGCCGGAGGTCAAGATCATCCGGTAAATAGAAAGAGAGACAACGATGGAAATTCTGATCATATCCGGTCTGTCCGGCGCGGGCAAGTCCAGCGCCGCCACCTATCTGGAGGACATGGGCTACTATACGGTGGACAACGTACCGGCGGACATCATTTTGAAATTTGCCGAATTCTGCGCGCAGAGCGACGGCCGCTATGACCGCGTCGCGCTCGTGAGCGACATCCGCTCGGGCAACGGCAACTTTCAGGGGATTTTAGACGCAATGGAGCGGCTCAAGCAGGGCGGCGATATCTGCCGGCTGCTGTTCGTCACGGCGGACCTTGAGACCATCATCAAGCGCTACAAGGAGACGCGCCGCCGCCATCCGCTGATGTCTGACGGCATGACCATCGAGCAGGCGATGCACCGCGAGCAGGAGCTGCTGCGCCCGCTGCGCGAGCACGCCGACTTTGTCATCGACACGACGCTCATGCCCGCAGCCAAGCTCAGAAATGAGCTCTACGGTCTCTTTGGCGACAAGAGCGCGCGCGGCAAGCTGAGCGTGAACATCGTCTCATTCGGCTTCAAATACGGCATCCCGCTGGAAGCCGACCTGGTATTCGATGTGCGCTTCCTGCCCAATCCCTTTTACGTGCCGGAGCTCAAGCACAAGACTGGCATGGACAGTGAGGTCTATGACTACGTGTTCTCGTTCCCGCAGACGAAGACGTTTATCGACAAACTCGAGGGAATGCTCTCATTCCTGCTTCCGCTCTACGCAGAGGAAGGGAAGAGCACGCTCGTCATCGCCGTCGGCTGCACGGGCGGGCACCACCGCAGCGTGTCCGTCGCGCGCTGCATGGCGTCCTACCTCACGGCCCTGGGCTATCCCGCGTTTGAAAATCACCGCGACATCACGCGAGGCTGAAGCAAGTTTTTGAAACGAAAGAAGGTGGCGGCATGTCGTTCGCCTATGACGTAAAAGCGGAGCTCTGCAAGGTTCCGATCAACCGGAGCTGCTGCGCCGTGGCCGAGGGCTGCGGCGTGCTGCTGTACGCCAGCGCATTTACAGCAAACGAGGTGCGCATCGTCACGGAAAATGACGAATTCGCCGCGCGTCTCCCAAAGCTCTTCCAAAAGGCATTTTCCCTGCGCTTTGACGAACTCCCTGACAAGTCGAAGGACGGCGGCAAGCTCGTCTTCCGCATCACGCAGGAGGACAAGCTCGACACGATCTGGCGCGCGCTCGGCTACGATCGCCGGGCGCATTTTGCGCTGCACCTGAACTTTGCGCTGCTTGAAGAAGAGTGCTGTCGGGCGTCGTTCCTGCGCGGGGCGTTTTTGTCCGGCGGCAGCGTGACCGACCCGCAAAAGCGGTATCACTTAGAGCTTGCGACCTCGCACGTGCAGGCGGGGCGCGAGGTCGAGGCGCTGCTGCGCGACATGGGCTTTGAGCCGAAAAATGTCATGCGGCAGAATAACCTCATTACATATTTTAAGAGCAGCACCCATATCGAAGACCTGCTGACGCTCATCGGCGCGCCGGGGCGCGCGCTTGAGATCATGTCGGCCAAAATCGAAAAGGAAATGCGAAACACCGTGAACCGGCGCGTAAACTGCGACGCGGCCAACCTTGACAAAGCAGTGCTGGCCTCACGTGAACAGGTGGAAGCCTTTACACGCTTGACCGAGTCCGGTGCGATCAACGACCTGCCCGTCAAATTGCAGGAGGTCGCTGTCGCGCGGTTACTTCAGCCAGAGCTGACGCTTTCAGAATTGGCGGCGACATTTGACCCGCCGCTGACGAAGTCGTGTTTGAATCACCGCATCCGAAAGCTCATGGAGATCGCAAAAAAAGAAGAGAACGAATAGGAGGGAGCGCGCCATGTCGTTTGCCCATTTACATGTCCATACCGAATACAGCCTGCTCGACGGCGCGTGCCGTATCCGCGACCTCCCCAAGCTCGTCAAGTCGATGGGGCAGACCGCCTGCGCCATCACCGACCACGGCGTGATGTACGGCGTGGTCGACTTTTACCGCGCCTGCAAGGCCGAGGGCATCAAGCCCATCATCGGCTGCGAGGTGTACGTCGCCCCGCGCACGCGCTTTGACAAGCAGCACGAATTCGACAGCGAGGCCCGCCATCTCGTGCTGCTGTGCGAGAATGAGGAGGGCTATCGGAATCTTTCCTACCTCGTCTCAATGGCGCACGTCGAGGGCTTTTACATCAAGCCGCGCATCGACCTGGATCTTCTGCGCGAGCACTCCAAGGGCCTCATCGCGCTCTCGGCGTGTCTCGCCGGTGAGATCCCGAGAAGGCTCCGCAATGGCGACTACAACGGTGCCAAGGAATATGCCTTAACACTATCTGAAATCTTTGGCCCCGAGCACTTCTACCTCGAATTGCAGGATCACGGCATCCGCGATCAGGCCATCGTGAACAAGGGCATCCTGCGCCTGCACGAGGAGACGGGTCTCCCGCTCGTCGTGACAAATGACGCGCACTATCTTCGAAAAGAAGATGCCTACGCGCACGATGTTTTACTCTGCATCCAGACGGGCAAGACCGTGGACGACGAAAACCGCATGCGCTATGAGCCGCAGCGCTTCTACCTGCGTTCGACCGAGGAGATGGCGGCGCTGTTTCCCGACTATCCCGAGGCGATCGAGAACACCGGCAAGATCGCCGAGCGCTGCAATTTGGAGTTTACGTTCGGCAAGTACCATCTGCCGGAATTCAAGGTGCCGGAGGGCTACACCTCGCTCACATACTTCAAAAAGCTCTGCGCCGACGGCTTCGCCCAGCGCTATGGCGAAGGGACGGACAAGCAGCGCGCGCAGCTCGAATACGAGCAGAACATGATCGAGCGCATGGGCTTTGTCGACTACTTTTTGATCGTCTCCGACTTTGTGCGCTACGCCAAGAGCGTCGGTATCCCCGTCGGTCCGGGCCGCGGCAGCGCGGCGGGCAGTATCGTTTCGTACTGCCTGTCGATCACAGACATCGAGCCGATGAAATACGGCCTCTTTTTCGAGCGCTTTCTGAATCCCGAGCGCGTGTCCATGCCTGATATCGACATGGACTTCGGCGATACGCGCCGCGGCGAGGTCGTGGAGTATGTGCGCCGCAAGTACGGCGACGATCACGTGGCGCAGATCGTGACCTTCGGCACGATGGCCGCGCGCGGCGTCATTCGCGATGTGGGCCGCGCACTCAATATGAGCTATGCCGACTGTGACGTCATCGCCAAGCTCATCCCCGCAGGGCCGCACGTCACGCTCGACGACGCACTGCGCATCTCGCGCGAGCTGCGCGAAAAGTACGAGGGCGACGAGCAGGTGAAAAAGCTCATCGACACGGCACGCGCCCTTGAAGGCATGCCGCGCCACGCCTCGACGCACGCCGCCGGCGTGGTTATCACGAAGCGCCCCGTCGTCGACTATGTCCCGCTCGCGCGCAACGACGACACGATCGTCTGCCAGTACGTGATGACGACGCTCGAAGAGCTCGGCTTGCTCAAAATGGACTTCCTTGGTCTGCGCAACCTCACGATTCTGGATGACGCAGTCAAGACGATCCGTGAAAAGGATAAAAACTTTACTCTTGCCGGTATTCCTGAAAATGACGCCGCGACCTACGAAATGCTGGCCGCGGGGCGGACGTCGGGCGTCTTCCAGCTCGAATCGAGCGGCATGACGAGCGTGTGCGTCAGCCTGAAGCCGCAGAACATCGAAGACATCACGGCTTTGATCGCGCTCTACCGTCCGGGGCCGATGGAGTCCATTCCGAAATTCATTGCCTGCAAACACGACCCGAAAAAGGTCACATACCTCATTCCGCAGCTTGAGCCGATCCTGTCGATCACCTATGGCTGCATCGTGTATCAGGAGCAGGTCATCCAGATCTTCCAGCAGCTCGCGGGCTACTCGCTCGGCCAGGCAGACATGCTGCGCCGCGCGATGAGCAAGAAGAAGGTCAAGGACATCGAGCGCGAGCGCGAGGCGTTTCTGCACGGCGATCCCGCGCGCAATATCTCCGGCTGCGTGGCAAACGGCATCGACGAAAAGGCCGCGCAGGAAATTTACGAGGAAATTTACGCCTTTGCCAACTACGCGTTCAACAAGGCGCACGCCGCGGCTTATGCGGTCGTCGCATATCAGACGGCATACTTCAAGTGCCACTATACGAAAGAATACATGGCGGCACTGCTCTCGAGCGTGCTCGACTCGTCCGACAAGGTGGGCGAGTACTTCAACGAGTGCCGCGAGTGCGGCATCAAGCTCCTGCCGCCGGACGTCAACCATTCCGCCGACCGCTTCACGGTCGAGCCCGAGGGCATCCGCTTCGGCCTCGTCGCCATCAAGAACATCGGCCGCGGGCTGATCCTGCGCATGATGCAGGAGCGTGAGCTCAACGGCCCGTTCGTCGACTTTCAGGATTTCTGCCGCCGCATGGACGGCATGGAGATCAATAAGCGTGCGGTCGAGAACCTGATCCGCGCAGGCGCGTTCGATTCGACGGGCGCGAAGCGCTCGCAGCTCATCGCTGTCTACGAAAAGGTGATGGACGGCATCGCCGAGGGCAACCGCACGAACGTGGAGGGGCAGATCGACTTTTTCGGCATGGGCGCGGAGACCGCGCAGCAGGCCGCGCTCGTCCTGCCCGACATTCCCGAGTTCACGCCGCAGGAGCTCATGGCGATGGAAAAGGCCACGACAGGGCTTTACCTCACCGGCCATCCGATGGACGCCTACCGCTCGCTCGTCCGCTCGTCCGGTGCGGCTGCCATCGGCCGCGTGATGGAGGACTTTGCGCAGGAGGCAGGGCCGACGACATTCTCCGACGGGCAAAAAATTTCGCTCGCGGGCGTCGTGACCGCGAGCAAGACGAAGATGACAAAGAAAAATACCCTCATGGCCTACGTGACGCTCGAAGACGGCACGGGAGCCATCGAAATGCTCTGCTTCACGCGCGCGCTTGAACAGTACGGCAGCTATTTGCAGGAGGGGCAGGTCATTTACGTCACGGGCACGCTGTCCGTGCGCGATGAAAAGGCACCGCAGCTCATGTGCGACTTCGCCCGTCCGCTGAATGCCAATTTTTTGACGGGAACGGCAGCGCCTGCGCAGGCGCCGCAGCAGCGGACGGGGCAGACGCTCTATCTGCGCCTGCCGTCGGTTGACGGGCCGGAGATGGCGATCCTCCGCAAAATCCTCTATATGTTCGAGGGAAAAGAGAACAACGTCCGCATCCGCGTGCTTGATACCGGCAAGCTCATCGGTACGACCTGCGACCTGCACACCTCGCTTGTGTGCGACTTGGAAGAGCGCTTCGGCAAGGAAAACGTTGTGGTAAAGTGAAAATCTGCCCATCGCAACGCGAAGTTGCGCGATAGTTGGTGGAGGAAACCGCTGCTTTTCGCTATGATGAGCGCATCAAACGAAAAGGAGAACAACTATGCAACTCACTCTAATCTTATTCCCAATCGCGCTTGCGATCTATGGCGCGATCATCTACCTCTTCGTGCTGCTCGTCAAGGCACTGCGAAAGTACATCAAGTCAAAAGACGTGCGCGAGGAGAAGAAGGCTGTCTGCCGCTCGCTCGGCGAAGCGCTCAAGGCGCACCGGACGGAAAAACAGATGACGCAGGAATTCGTCGCCGAGACGCTCGGCGTCAGCCGTCAGGCGGTCAGCAAGTGGGAGAACGGCACGTCCGACCCCAGCACGTCGAATCTCTGCGCGCTCGCGAAGCTCTACGGCATCCCGGTCGAAGAACTGCTGCATGAGACGCAGGAGGAGAAAAGCGAGGATTGAAGCAAAAAAGAGACAGCCGAACGGCTGTCTCTTTTCATTATGTACGTTATTTTCCCTCGTCGGGCTCGGAGAAGAGCGTGTTCAGCACGCCGGTGTAGAGCTGCTCGGGATTTTTCTGGAAGCGCTCGGCAAGGTCCTTGGCCATGACCTCCTTGGGAACCATGAGTTCCATCTTCAAGATGGGCTGGCTCTCGTCGTCGTTGAACGCGAGCGTGACCGTGTAGGTCCCGTTGCGGCGCGGCGCGATGTCGGACTGGATCTGCGCGCGGCGCTTGAGCTTCTGGTTGAAGATCGTGATGTTCTTGTCGGCGCGCAGGCGCACAGAGTAGGGAAGACTCGACTCGCAGATCGCGCCGTTGTGCAGCCCCTTTTCGGTGATGGCGTAGAGCCCGTCGTCCGAAAGCGTCAAATGCTGCGACTCGACCAAATTGCTCAGGCATTCGGAAAAGTCAAAAAAGTCGATGCCGTCGTCGCACATCGTCAGCTCCTGCATGGCCTCGAACGGGACCGGCTCGATGAGCCGGGCAGCAACATACAGAATGAGAAATTTGATCTCCAGTTTGTCCTGGATAAAACCGACGCGCCCCATAGCGCACCTCCTCGGGTGAATTTACAGCGATCATAACACAAAATGACTGCCAATACCACAAAAAGTTGTCGGTATCGGTCGGCCAAAAACTATATTTAGTATAGCACACCTTTTTTCGCTTGTATAGGTCTTTTTCAAAATCGGCAAAAACGCGGCACACCCATCTTCGCGTACGGCATAGACTGGGGTGAAAGAAAGGCGCGGTCGCGCCCGACTTTCCAGTACTTAAAATAGGAGGTATTCTTGCTTTATGGCTGATAAAGTAGCAGCAGGCCACGTCGGCGGCGCGAACGGCGCGCGCGAGGCGGTCTGTATTCATACGAAAAAGATCTATTCATCCTGCCGCGACAAGGATTGCATTGAGGATTTGCGCTTTTACCCCACGGCCACGGCGCAGAGCGTTTTGAGCACGGCGCAGGGGCTGCGCGGCGGCAGCGCCGAGCTGATCTACACCTTTGTGGACGTCGAGCCCGTCAACTTTAACCGCGGGTACTACACCGTCGACATGCACTTTTTCTACCGCATCACCTTGCAGGCGCTCAACGGCAGCACGCGCTATACGGAGATCGAGGGTCTTGCGACCTTTGATAAGCGCGTCGTGCTCTTCGGCAGCGAGAGCGGCGCGAAGATCTACTCTTCCATCCCCGAGGCAAACGCTATCGACGCGCCGCTGAACCTGACGGCAAATCTCCCGACCGCGGTGGTCGAGGTCGTCGACCCGATGCTGCTGTGCGCGCACTTTGCCGACAACTGCAACTGCCGCTGCGGCTGTGACCGCGGTACGCTCGGCGGCGTGCCCGCGGGCATTCTGGCAGCATTCAACGAGCCAATCATCTTCGACGACTCCGCGATCCGCCGCGTGTGCATCTCGCTCGGCCAGTTTTCGACTGTGCGCTTAGAGCGCGACACGCAGCTTCTCATCCCCGTGTACGACTACTGCATTCCGTCCAACGAGTGCACGCTTGCCGGCGGCGACTGCAGCTGCGAGGACCCGTGCAAGGTCTTCGATGCGGTGGAATTCCCGATGGACGATTTCTTCCCGCCCGCGGCGGCGCCCGGCGGCTGCGGCTGCGCGTGCCCCTGCGGCGAACAGTAAAAATCAAACGCGAAAAAACGGGGAATTTCCCCGTTTTTTCTTTTGCCCGAAACGGGACAAACCGGCATAAGCGTGTCCACCGCCTCATAGATTGGACTAACACCAAAGAAGGGAAGTGGGAACGGTGGATCGTCTGGAACGGATCTATCGCTACGAACAATCGTGCGAGTTTTTACCGCACCGGCTCAAAAGTCTCGCCCTGTCGCTGCCGGACAAGCAGAAAGAGCGCGTCGAGGAGCTGCGCCTTCGCGTGATGCACCCGCTGACAGTGCTGACACTGGAGGGCGAGCTGAACGCCGCGCCGGACGGACGTGCGTCGCTCGTGACGGCGGAAGACCTCGAACAGATGCTCGGTGCGGTGACGGAGTATTCGCGTTATGCCTGCATCGAAACACTGCGGCAGGGCTTTTTGCCGCTGCGGGGCGGGTTCCGCCTCGGTGTGTGCGGCAGCGCCGTCGTGCGCGACGGCGAGGTGAGCAATCTGAAGGACATTTCGTCGCTCGCGCTGCGCATCGTGTGCGAGCACATCGGGCTCGGAAGCGACATTGCGCCGCAGCTCTTCAGCGCTGACGGGCGGTTTTTGAGCACGCTCATTCTCTCGCCGCCCGGCGGCGGGAAAACGACGCTGCTGCGTGACCTCATCCGCGTGCTGTCGCTCGGGGATGCCGAACACCGCGCGCTGCGCGTGGCGGTCATCGACGAGCGCTGCGAGCTCGCCGTGTGCTGCAAGGGGCGAGCGCAGATGGAGCTCGGCAACCACACGGACGTGCTCTCGCTCTGCCCAAAGGCCGTCGGCATCCCGATGGTGCTGCGCGGCATGAACCCGCAGGTCATCGCGGTCGATGAGATCACGGCGGAGGAGGATATCCGCGCAATGTGCCTGGCCGCGAACTGCGGCGTCGGGCTGCTCGCGAGCATCCACGCCGCGAGCGTTGACGAGCTGCACCAGAAGCCGCTCTGGCGGGAACTTCTGCGCGCGAGGGTGTTTCGCCGCTGCATCGTCATCCGCTCGAACGGCGGTGCACGTTCTTACGAAGTGGGTGACCTGCCATGCTCCGACTGACGGGCAGTGCACTGATCCTCGGCGCAGTGCTGTGGCTGCAAAGGAGTTTCCATTTACGTACTTTACTGCGGCAAAGGACGCTTCGCGCGCTTTCCGGTGCGTTTCTCGCACTCGAGAGCGCCGTTCGATTGACGCTGACGCCGCTGCCCGCGCTGCTGCGGCACTTGAGCTGCGAACCGGGAGCCGCTGGCTTCTTTGAAGGTGTGACCGCCAATCTTGCGCGCGGCGAACCGCTTGCCTCTGCATGGGAGCACGCCGCAAAGACTCTGCCCATCGCCGCGCGGGAGCGGGAGACTGTATCGGCGCTGGGACACGCGCTCGGCGGGGATGAGGAAAGCGTCTGCGCCGCGCTGACGCTCGCGGCAAGCGAGCTCTCGCGCCTTGAAGAGGAGCTGCGGCAAAGGGAGCGCGAAACGGGCCGCATCACGGCGGCACTGTGCCTCGGAGGCGGGGCAATGCTCTGTATTCTGCTGCTATAACATTATTGAAAAGGATAAACACTTTACATAAGGAAGACGTCTATGGATATTGACCTCGTGTTCAAGATCGCAGCGGTGGGCATCGTCGTCGCCGTGCTCAATCAGCTGCTCGTGCGCTCGGACCGTCCGGATCAGGCAATGCTCGTAAGCCTGGCCGGTCTCATCGCGACGATGATGCTGCTCGTGCGGGAGATCAGCTCGCTCTTTGATCTCATCAAGAGCCTGTTCGGATTTTAGGATGGAGCTGCTTGTCAAGCTTGCGGCGCTGAGCCTGTGCGTGAGCGCCGTGACGGCGCTGCTCAAGAAGAGCGACGAAGCGCTCTCGCTTCTTCTGCTGCTCGCGGCGGTGCTCGTCGGCTGCGCGATGCTGCTGCCCGCGCTCTCCGACCTCTTTGACTTCTGCGAGCGGGTGCTGTTGCTCACGGATCTGCCGCTCACGCTGTTCGTGCCGGTCGTCAAGGTCACGGCCATCGCGCTGGTAGCGCGCTTTTCCTGTGCGCTGTGCGCGGATGCGGGGCAGAGCGCGCTGTCAAGTCTGCTCGCCGCGGCGGGGACGCTGTGCGCGCTCGTCTGCGCGCTGCCGCTCATGGAGGCGCTGCTCGAGATGGTGGAGGGATTTCTATGAAAAAGCTGCTCTGCCTGCTTTTTGCCGTGCTGCTGCTCTGCGTGAGCGCGTCAGCGCTTGAGCTGCCGTCAGGACTGGATGACGTCGTGCCGCGCGAGCTCATCGACAACGCCGAGACGGGGAACGACCTTCTCCTACACGGCGGACAGTACCTTTTTTCGCACTTTCGCGCGGCATTGCAGAATGCGGTGGCAAATTCCCTGCGCGGCGCGATGGCGCTGATGCTGCTCTCGCTCTTGTGCGGGCTCGTCGAGAGCACGGCGGAGAGCGCGGGGGAGACGCCCGTGCGGTACGCGGGCTATCTCGGCGTGCTGGGCGCGGCGGCGCTCTCAGCAGGGGACTTAAGCGCGCTCATCGGCCTCGGCGTCGAGACGATGGACGAGCTTTCGACCATGGCAAAGCTCCTGCTGCCGACGATCGCCGCGGCGATGGCGGGCGGGGGCTGTGTGGGCTCGGCAAGCGTCTGGCAGGTCGGCGCACTGATGCTGAGCGACATCTTTCTTTCGCTGATGCGCGATGTGCTCGTGCCGGTGCTCTACTGCATGATCGGCACGGCGGCCGCGGGCGCGCTTTTGGAACAGAGCCGCTTATCGCTGCTCTCCAAGGGCATCGGCAAGCTGCTCTCGTGGGGCTTGAGCGCGATTCTGATCGTATTTACCGCGTTTTTGTCGGTCTCGAACCTGCTGGCCGGTTCTGCCGACCGGCTCGCAGTCAAGGTAGGCAAAACCGTCATCTCCGGCGCGGTGCCCGTCGTCGGCGGAATATTGTCCGACGCGACGGAGGCCGTCGCCGCCGCGGCGCTCACGCTGCGCGGAACGCTCGGTGTGCTGGGCGTATTTTCGGTGCTGGCGCTGTGCCTTGTGCCGCTGCTGCGCATGGCGGTGCAGTATCTTTTTTATCAGCTCGCGGCGTTTTTCAGCGGCATGGTGGGGTCACAATCACTCAGCAAGTTTTTAGAGCAGCTCTCCTCCGCGTTTTCACTGATGCTGGCGATGACGGCGGGCGGGGCGTTCTTGCTGCTCGTGTCGCTTTTGATTGCAATGATGATGGTGGTGACGGTATGACGTTTCTTCGCTCGTGGCTTTTAAGCGTGACAGCCTGCGCGGTACTGGTAAGCATCGTCCAGCAGCTCACGGACGGCGGCACGATGAAAAAGATCGTGCGTTTTGTCGGCGGGATGGTGCTGATGCTTGCGATGCTGCGCCCGCTGCTCTCACTCACGTTCGACCTGCCGGAGCTCGACGGCGGTCATTACCGCGAGGCGGTCGAAGCGCTGAAGCAAACGCTGAACGCCGAGCAGGACAGTGCGCTCAGCGATAGCATAGCTGCGCAGACGCAGGCATATATTGAGGACAAAGCCAGCTCCTTAGGTCTGAGCGTGCGCGCCGAAGTGCAGACCGCTTTACGCGACGGCGTACCGTTTCCGGACAGCGTCACACTGTACGGAGAAAACAGCGCGGCGCTCGGCGCGTACATCGTACAGGAGCTTGGCATTGCAGAGGAGAATCAGCTATGGATCGAACCGAAGTGAACGCATCGCCCGTGCAGAAGTCGCTGCAAGGCATCAAGAAGTACAAATACGTCCTCCTGACGGCGCTGCTCGGCGTGCTGCTGTTGCTGCTGCCGCAGAACGAGAAAGCGGCAGACTCAGGCTCCGCGACACCGTCCGCCGCGGAAAATTTCGACCGCGAGGCGCTGCAAAACGAGATGGAGGATATTCTTTCCTCGCTCGACGGCGTCGGGAAGCTCTCGCTTATGCTGACGGTCGAGGGCGGCGGCGCTTACGAGCTGGCTCAGGATGAGACCGCGTCGCTCAAAGCCCGAGGGGAGGAGGTCGACGAGCAGACGCGAAAGGCGGAGACCGTTGTGCTCGGCAGTGGCACGAGCGCCGAGGTCGTCGTGACCCACAGCCGCTATCCGCGCTTTGTCGGCGCGCTCATCGTGTGCGAGGGCGGAGACCGCGCGGATGTCCAGCTCAAGGTGACGCAGGCCGTCAGCGCGCTGACGGGGCTTTCGTCCGAGCGCATCTCCGTTGTTAAAGGAACGCCATGAAACTACAATATTTTTATTATGCAAAACGCAGGGAGGAAACAGCTATGAAGCAATTATGGAAGCGGAACGCAGTGGTCGGCACGATCCTGGTCTTTGTCTGCGCGGCAATCTTTCTGAATGGGAAGTACGCCGAAAAGGTCGACAAGCCCACAAAGGTCTTAGGTCAGTCCGAGCTTGTGAGCACAGACGGCGCCGCCGCCGAGGTCTCGGCAAACGCGGAGGGGAAGGACTATTTTGCCTCAGCCCGCCTGACGCGCCAGCAGGCGCGCGATAGCGCGCTGTCGCTCTTGAAGGAGGCGAGTGAGAACGACGACGTGGATGCCGAGACCGCGAGCGAGGCGGCAAAGAGCATCGAAACGCTTGCTTCCTATACGCTCAGTGAGGCGCAGATCGAAAACATGGTCACGGCCAAGGGCTATGAGGACTGCGTCGTCTTCATGTCCGAAGACGGTGTGAGCGTGGTCGTCTCGACGGGGGAAGAGGGGCTTCAGACCGAGGACATTGCCCGCATCACGGACATCGTCAAGCAGGAGACGGGGCTCAGTGCAGAGAGCATCAAGATCATGGAAGTAAATTAGCTGTTGTAATTTTGGGAAAAAGATGATAAAATACTCTCGATATGAGCATTCACAAACAAGGAGAGGATATCTGAATGGCTGAGAATCGAGAGTATCTGACCCGCGCCGAGGAAAACGGCAGCATCAACATCGCAGAAGACGTGGTCGCCGCGATCGCCGCCGACGCTATCGGCGAGATCGAAGGCGTTGGCTCCATGTGCCAGAATATGACCGAACAGATCACCGAGCAGTTCACGGGCAAAAAGGGCCTGCGCGGCGTGCGCGCCGAGGTCAAGGACGGCGAGATCATCGTCGACGTCTACCTGATGGTGCGCTATGGCTACGCCATCCCCGAGACCGCGCGCAAGGTGCAGGACAGCGTGTCCGCCGCCGTGAGCGGCATGACGGGCTACAACGTCCATGCGGTCAATGTCCACGTCGGCGGGATCAGCTTCAACTAAAGAAAGATAAGATCAACAGATAAAGGAACAGACGAGAATGATTCGCAATACAGCGCGAGAGATCGCAGTGCATCTTGCATATGAACTGAGCTTTACGGATAAGACGGTGAAAGAGCTTCTCGACGAGCGGCTGACGAAGGAATACTTCGACACGCTCAAGGATGAGGACGACATCTACGAAAAGGCCCCCGGCGCCGCGCAGACGGAATACATCCGCTCCATCGTTTCCGGTGTTGCCGAGCACGCGCCGGAGTTGGACGGCTACATCGCCAAGTACGCCAAGGGCTGGAGCTTTGACCGCATCCCACTCGTCGCCTCGGCGATCATGCGCGTTGCGATGTACGAATCGCTCTACCGCAGCGACATTCCGACGCGCGTGGCCGTCAACGAGGCCGTGGAGATCGCCAAGAAGTACGAAACGCCTGAAACAGTGAAGTTCATCAACGGCATCCTCGGCAGCTTCGTTCGCGGCGAGATCAGCGCGGAATAAGGCATTGCCACAAAAAGCAGAGTACCGACAGGCGCTCTGCTTTTCTTCCGTTTTTCATTTTGTTTTGAGAGAGGGGTGACGCGGCGTGGCGCAGGAGCAGATGATCTTCAGCGTATCGGAAGCCAACAATTTCATCAAGGCGCTGCTCGACGCCGTGCCGCAGCTCCAGACCATTTTCGTGCGCGGCGAGATCTCGAACTACAAGCTCTATCCCTCCGGGCACCATTACTTCACGCTCAAGGACGAGGGGAGCGCGCTCAAATGCGTGATGTTCCGCGGCATGGCGGGGAAGCTCCGCTTCCGCCCGGAAAACGGCATGAAGGTCATCGCCTTTGGCCGCATCGGCGTGTTCCCGCGCGACGGCGCGTACCAGCTCTACTGTTCAGAGCTCAGCGTCGAGGGCGTGGGTGACCTGCACGTCGCTTTCGAGCAGCTCAAGGAAAAGCTCTTCAAGGAGGGGCTTTTTGCCCCAGAACATAAAAAGCCCTTGCCAAAATATCCCAAGCGCATTGCCATCATCACCTCATCCGCGGGCGCGGCGGTGCATGATATGCTGCGCATTTTGAATGCGCGCTGGCCGATGAGCGAAGTCGTGCTCCTGCCTGTGCGCGTGCAGGGAGCAGAGGCGCCGCCGGAGATCGCAGGCGCGCTGCGCTACGCAAACAAATGGCAGGTCGCCGACCTCATCATCACGGGGCGCGGCGGCGGGTCGATTGAAGATCTGTGGGCGTTCAACGATGAGCGCGTGGCGCGCGCGATTTATGCCTCCGACATTCCGGTCATCTCCGCCGTCGGGCATGAGCCCGACGTGACGATCGCCGATTTTGTTGCCGATGCACGGGCGTCGACGCCGTCGAACGCGGCGGAGATCGCCGTGCCGAACCAGCACGAAATTTACCGCCGGCTCGACGCGCTGCAAACGCGCATGGTGCAGAGCGAGCAAAAGCGCGTGAAAGCCCTGCGCGAGCAGTTTGAAAAGACGTCACGCAGCCGTGCGCTGCAAGACCCCATGGCATTTATCGACGACAAGCGGATGCTGCTCGACTACACGCAGAAAAACCTTGCCGCACTCGCGCAGCATCAGATGGCGCAGCGCACACAGCAGTTTACAGCGCTTGCGGCCAAGCTCGACGCTCTGAGCCCGCTCAAGGTCCTCGGCCGCGGCTACGCTGTGGCGCGAAATGAACAGGGACAAATTCTGCGTGCGGCGCAGGAGGCCGCAGCCGGCGAAAAAATCGAGGTACTGCTCGGGCAGGGAAGTCTCAACTGCACGGTGAACGCGTGCAATATGGGAGGAAATGACGATGGCAAAAACGTTTGAAGACAATATCGCGCGTCTCGAAGAGATCGTGACGGCGCTTGAAAAAGGCGACGCAAAGCTCGCCGATTCCCTCAAGCTCTTTGAAGAGGGGACGAAGCTCGTGCACGACTGCGGCGCGATGCTCGACAAGGCCGAGCAGAAGGTCGCAAAGCTCTCTAAGGGCGCGGACGGCGCGCCGGTCGAGAGCCCATTCATTTCGGAGGAGTAATCCATGGACGAAAAGCTGTTTTCCGCCCGCATGGCGGAGTATAAGTCGGCGGTGGACAAGTATCTTGACGCCTGCCTTGAGGAAACGCAGTGCGCAAGCTATCACGAGCTGACCGATTCGATGCACTACAGTCTGACCGCGGGCGGCAAGCGTCTGCGCGCGATCTTAGTGCTCGAATTCTGCCGCATCTGCGGGGGAGACGTCGAAAAGGCGCTGCCCGTGGCCTGCGGCGTTGAGATGCTGCACACGTATTCGCTCATCCACGACGATCTGCCCGTGATGGACAACGATGATCTGCGCCGCGGTAAGCCGTCGAACCACAAGGTCTTCGGCGAATGCACGGCGACGCTCGCGGGCGACGCGCTGCAGGCGCTGGCATTTGAAACAGTCCTGAAGGCCGGCCTCCCCGCGCTGCGCGTGCTCAAATGCGCGCAGGTCATGGCAAATGCCGCGGGACACGAGGGCATCTGCGGCGGCCAGCAGCTCGACCTTGAGTGGGAGGGCAAGATCCTGAGCGCGCCGGAGCTCGAGGAAATTTATCTGCGCAAGACGAGCGCGCTTATCCGCGCGGCGTGCCTGATGGGCGTGGCCGCGGCGGGCGGCACGAAGGAGCAGGAGGAGGCCGCGGCCAGCTACGCCGACAACTTCGGCTTCGCGTTCCAGCTGCGCGACGACATGCTCGATGTCATCGGCGATGAAAAGACGTTCGGCAAGCCCATCGGCTCGGACAGGGAAGAGGGGAAGACGACGTTTGTCGACATTTTAGGTCTCAACGGCTGCCAGCGCGTCATCGAGGCGCACAGTGAGAGCGCGGTCGAAGCGCTGGGCGACATGGAGGACACCGATTTTCTCATTCACCTCGTCCGTGTGCTTGAAAAACGGGAGCAATAAATAAAAAATCCCGCAGAAAACGCCAAAAAAGTGGAAAATCATACAAAAGTGTGCATTTGGTGTTGACAAGCGGAATCGTCGGTGCTACGATACGCACATTGAAACGGAACCCACCCCCATGGGGAATGCTCGAAGGAAAGGATCCATTGGCATGAAGACTTCGTACTCTGCCAACTGCATGATGATGCCGATGATGCGCATGTTCAGCATGTGCATGCTTTGTCATGGAGAAAATGGTCATTTCCTTTCAGAAACTGTCTGAGAAAAGCAGCGAAGCGGCAGCGGAAGGTCAATGACCTCCCGCTGTTTTTTACTGCTCGAACAGCATACACGCCCCGCGGTCTGTCCGTTCCAAAAAGAAGCTATTATAAAATAAGTAAGGAGAACAAAACGATGAAAAAGCATTCTATTAAGCTGACCGCCCTTGTCCTTGCACTGGTCCTCACTGCCGCTCTGGCCCTGACCGGCTGCGGCTCCAAGAGCGATGACTCCGACGGTGCCACCACCATCCAGATCGCCGTCCCCAACGACACGACCAACGAAGCCCGCGCGCTGCTGCTGCTCCAGGACAACGGTATCATCAAGCTCGCTGACGGTGCCGGTATCACCGCCACCAAGAACGACATTGTCGAAAACCCGTACAACGTCGAGATCGTGGAGACCGAGGCCGCGCAGATCCCCAACATCCTGCAGGACGTTGACTACGCCGTCATCAACTCCAACTACGCCATCAACGCGGGCCTGAACCCCGTGGCCGACTCCCTCGTGATCGAAGGCTCCGCCTCCGCTTACGCCAACATTCTGGCCGTGAAGGAAGGCAACGAGTCCTCTCCCAAGGTCCTTGCCCTGATCGCCGCTCTGGAGAGCCAGCAGGTCGTCGACTACATCAACGAGAAGTATGACGGCTCCGTTGTCAGCACCGTGGATACCCCGACTGACGGCTTTGACTCCACTGTCGACTACGACGCTCTGAGCGGTGAGACCATCTCCATCGCCGCTTCTCCGACCCCGCACGCTGAGATCCTCGAGGTCGTGAAGGAAATTCTTGCTGAAAAGAACATCACTCTCGACATTCAGGTCTACAATGACTATGTCGTGCCCAACACCGTTGTCGAAGACGGCACTGTCGACGCCAACTACTTCCAGCACAAGCCCTATCTCGACGATTTCAACGCCGAGAACAACACCCACATCGTCTCCGTTGCCGCCATCCACGTCGAGCCCATGGGCCTGTACGGCGGCAAGCAGACCACGCTCGATGCGCTGAGCGCCAAGTAAGAAAGAAAGGAGGGAGCGTTCTTGATCGAACTGAAGCATCTAAGCAAAACCTTTGAAACAGCCGGCGGACGGGTAGACGCGCTCAAGGACGTCTCCCTGACCATTCCAGACGGCGACGTCTACGGCATCATCGGCATGAGCGGTGCCGGCAAATCCACGCTCGTGCGCTGCATCAATATGCTCGAGCGCCCGACGGAGGGCGAGGTCATCGTGAACGGACAGCGTCTGGACACGATGACCCCCGCGCAGCTCCGCGCGGCGCGGCGCGAGATCACGATGATCTTCCAGCGCTTCAACCTGCTGATGCAGCGAAACTGTCTCGCTAACGTCTGCTTTCCGATGGAGCTTTCCGGCTTGCGGGGAGAGAAGAAGTGGCGCGAACAGCGAGCTCTGGAACTCCTCGAGATCGTGGGGCTCAAGGATAAGGCCAAGGCCTATCCCGCGCAGCTCTCCGGCGGACAGCAGCAGCGCGTGGCCATCGCCCGCGCCCTCGCCACGAACCCCAAAGTTCTGCTCTGCGACGAGGCCACGAGCGCGCTCGACCCCAAGACGACGCGCCAGATCCTCGAGCTGATCGGTGACATCAACAAAAAGCTTGGCATCACCGTCGTCATCATCACACACCAGATGAGCGTGGTGAAGGAGGTCTGCAATCACGTTGCGATCCTCGACGACGGCGAAGTCGTGGAAGAGGGCCTTGTTTCTGCCGTCTTTTCCGCGCCCAAGTCCGCGGCGGCGCGCCACCTCGTGTTCCCGCGCGGCGCGGACATCGACGTGTCCGACCCCCAGCAGCAGCGCCGCATCCGCCTCATCTTCCGCAGCGCAAAGACGACATCCATTCCGCTCGTCGCGCGCCTTGCGACCGAAGAGGGCATCAGCGCGACGGTCATTTCGGCCAACACGCAGAAGCTATCCGAAGAGGTGTACGGCAGCATGCTCCTCGGCGTGCCGAACGCGCAGTTCGAGCAGGCCATGGACTTTTTAAGAAGCATTGAAAATCTTCAGGTAGAGGAGGCGAGCGTCGATGTACAGTAATCTCTTTTCCCCGGACTCCATCGCAGAGCTCACCGTCGCCATGCAGACGCAGTTCCCCAAGGCAATCTGGGAGACGTTTTATGTGACGCTGCTGTCAACGGCGCTGGCCGTCGTCATCGGCCTTCCGCTGGGCGTGCTGCTCGTAGCGGGGGAGAAGGGCGGCGTTCTGCCGCTTCCCAAGGCCTTGATGAGCATTCTGAACGTCATCATCAACCTGCTGCGCTCAATCCCGTTCCTCATCTTAATGATCATGGTCTTCCCGCTCTCGCGCCTTATCATCGGCACGACCGTCGGCACCACCGCGACCATCGTTCCGCTGGTCGTGGCGGCGTTCCCGTTCGTCGCGCGCCTTGTTGAAAGCAGCCTGCGCGAGGTCGACCCCAACATCATCGAGGCCGCGCAGAGCATGGGCGCAACGCCCATGCAGATCATCTGCAAGGTGATGATCCCCGAGAGCGTTCCCTCGCTGCTCCAGAACTTCACCATCGCACTGACGACCATCCTCGGCTACTCGGCGATGAGCGGCATCATCGGCGGCGGCGGCCTCGGCAAGATCGCCATCGACTACGGCTACTATCGCTACAAGTACCTTGTGATGTTCGCAGCGGTCGTGCTGCTCATCATTCTGGTGCAGATCTTCCAGTCCTTGGGCACGCACCTTGCGGCCAAGAGCGACAAGCGCCTCAAGAAATAACCGGATATCCTATCCTGCAAAGCGCCTCAACCGCACGGTTGAGGCGCTTTTTTGTCATTTTTCGCAATTTGACAGAAAAAAATGCGTCAATTTTTGAAAGCAAAATGCAGTAAAAATTGCAAAATCCCTTGTCATGTGGGAAAAGGGCTGTTATAATAGACATAGAATGCAATGCAAGTCTTCGCGATTTGCATATTTTTTACGGAGAAATTGCGTGAACAGTTTTCAGGAATTGGTCCAGTCCATCGACTGGGGCTCGCTGACCGACGCGCTTTTGCGCGTGCTCGGCGTCTTTTTATGCTTGACGGTGCACGAGACCTGTCACGGTCTTGCAGCCTATGCCCTCGGCGATCCGACGGCCAAGCGCGAGCACCGCTTGAGCTTAAACCCGCTGCACCATATCGACTGGTTCGGCTTGGCTGCCATGCTGCTCGTCGGCTTCGGCTGGGCAAAGCCCGTGCCGGTCGACATGCGGTATTTCAAAAAGCCGAAGCAGGGTATGGCCATCACAGCGCTGGCGGGGCCGGTGTCGAATCTGCTGCTGGCGATGCTGCTCTTGCTCGGCGCGCGCATCACGATCGCGCACTATGTCGATACCGCGTTTTGCAGCGGCCTTTTGAATTTCCTTGCGATGACGGCGTACATGAGCGTCGGTCTGGGGCTTTTCAACCTCATCCCCATCTCGCCGCTCGACGGGTCGAAGGTGCTCTTCGCATTTCTGCCCGACCGCGCGTACATGACGCTGATGCGGTATGAAAAATACGGCATGCTTGTTCTTTTTGTGCTCGTCTGGCTCGGCGTGGGAAACAATATCCTCAGCGAGGGCATCTACCGCGTGTACGAGCTTCTGGTCAACTGGATCGTATATTGATAAAGTGAGAGGAATGTCATGGACAATCCCGTTTTCAAGCTGGAGGGCGTGGTGCATGAGCGCAGCGCGGAGGCGCTGCAGGACTTTGAAGGGCCGCTCGACCTCATTCTCTTCCTGCTGTCGAAAAATAAAATAGAGATTCAGGACATTCCCATCGCGCTGATCCTGGATCAGTACCTTGCGTATCTCGAGCAGCGAAAGCAGCTCGATCTCGAGGTCGCGAGCGAATTCATCACGATGGCGGCACATTTAATGTACATCAAAACGCGCATGCTGCTTTCGCTTGAGGATGAGCAGGCGCAGAGCGAGATGGACGAGCTCATTGCCTCGCTCAAAGAGCGCCAGCAAAAGGACACGTACCTTCGCATCAAGACGCTGACCGAAACGCTCGGCCCGATGGGCGAGTTTGGCCGCAGCATCATGACGCGCCAGCCCGAGCCCATGCAGCGCGGCAAAATCTACGAGTACAGTCATGAAAAGGCCGACCTCGTGCTCGCCATGCAGACGATCATGGAGCGCGGGGAAAAGCTGGCCGCGCCGCCGAGCGCCGCGCTGAGCGAGATCGTGCGCCGCGAGCCGTATCCCGTCAAGGGCAAGGCGGAGGAAATTCTGCACCGGCTCAAGGAGTTCGGCATGACGCGCTTCAAGCTGCTGTTCCGCGGCAGCCGCAGCCGCAGCGAGATCGTGGCGACGTTCATCGCCGTTCTGGAGCTCTGCCGCGAAAAGGTCATCCATCTGGCCGGTTCCGACACGGACTGCACCGTGGAGTGCGGGGACGACGCCCCCGACCGTATCAATCTGTAAAAAGCGAGGAACGCTATGTCTTTGAAATCTTTGGACCTGCGCGAGGTCGAGTCGGCCATCGAGGGCATTTTGTTCGCCAGCGGCGAACCGCTTCCCATCGACCGCATCTGCCTTGCGCTCGATTTGGACCGTCCGACCGCGGAACAGGTATTGCAAAAGCTCGGCGATTACTACGCCTTTGAGCGCCGCGGCATCCGGCTCGTCCGCATGGAGGACAGCTATCAGCTCTGCTCGTCGCCGGACTATGCCGACGTCATCCGCAAGGCGTTTGAGATCCGCAAGACCGCCAAGCTCTCTCAGCCCGCGCTGGAGGTGCTGACGATCATCGCCTACTACCAGCCCACGACCCGCGCCTACATTGATCAGGTGCGCGGCGTGGACAGCTCGTACACCGTGGGCCTGCTGCTTGAGCGCGGGCTCATTGAGGAGTGCGGACGTTTGCAGGTGCCGGGACGGCCGAGGCTGTACCGCACAACGAAAAAGTTCCTGCGCGACTTCCACTTGGGTTCGCTCGAGGAGCTGCCGGAGATGCCGGGTCTTGAGGCCGACGGTCAGCTCCGCATGACGGAGGACGGCACGATCCTCGACCCCGGCGCCATGACGGAAAAAGAAGGCAGCATTCCCGAAAACGGGGAACACTGACCGCGTAAAGCATAAAAACCGCGTGAAGCGTAAAAAGAGGGAGGTGGTCGATTGACTGCGCTGAAGGTAATTGGCATCATCCTGCTCATTTTTATTTTGATCGGCTTTCTGCGCGTGGGCGCGTTGATGCAGTTCGGCGACGAGCTGCGCGTGCAGCTTTCGGTCGGCCCGTTCCGCTTCACGCTGCTGCCAGCAAAGGAAAAGAAAGAAACACCGAAAAAAAAGGCAAAGGAGAAGAAACCAAAGTCAGAGGGAGAAGAGGCGAAGCAAAAGAAAAAGCCCTCGCTCCCCAAGCCGACAAAAGAGGAGCTCAGGGACCTCATCACGACGGCGCTCTCGGCGCTCAAGGAGACAGCGAAACGCACCTGCAAGCGCCTTCGCATCGACCCGCTGGAAATTCTCATCGTCTTCGGCGGCACGGACCCCGCAGGTATCGCGCAGACCTACGGCTATGCGAGCGCCGCGATGTGGGGTGTGATGCCGCACCTTGAAGACCTCTTCCATATCCCTGATCCCTCACTGCACCTGCGCATGGACTACAGCTCTGAAAAGACGCACGCAGTGGGTGCCGTTGGCCTGTCGCTTCGCATCCGCGACGGGCTGCACATCTCGCTTGCGCTGCTCATTCCGATGCTCAAATGGTACCTGCGCTATAAAAAGGCGCATAAAAACGACGCTCCCGCGGAAAAACCAACAGAGAGCACTCCGCAAAACAGTGAACACAGTGAAAAACTGACCGCATAAAAAGAAAGGATGAACCTCATGGAAAACATCGAAAAGAAGACCCCACTCAACGATCTCATGGACACCACGATGGATAAGATCCGTGATATGGTCGATTCCAACACCATCATCGGCGAGCCGATCACGACGCCCGACGGCGTAACGGTCATTCCCGTTTCGCGCGTGAGCTTCGGCTTCGGCGCGGGCGGCGGCGACTACGGCAAGACCGACACCGCACACTTCGGCGGCGGCGCAGGTGCGGGCGTCAAGGTCGACCCCGTCGCGTTCCTCGTCGTCAAGGACGGTCTGACGCGCGTGATGCCCGTGGCCATCCCTGCGGCGGCAACGGTCGACCGCGTGCTTGATCTTGTACCGGAAGTGCTCGACCGCGTGCAGAATTTCGTGGACAAGAAGAGAGAAGAGAAAGATATCTACTGATTTCGGGCATAATAGGGGCATTCCGAACGAAGGAGTGATCCCATGCCGCGTTTTGCCCGATGCGTATTTGCCGTTTTCCTTGCCGTTTCCTGTCTGTCAAGCAGTTTGACCTGTCAGGCTGCCGCGCCTGAAACTGCCGCCGCCGCGTTCATTTTGATGGAGGCGGGCAGCGGGCGGGTGCTGGCGTCGCGCAATGAAACGCAGGAGCGCAGCATCGCGAGCACGACGAAGATCATGACCTGCTTAGTCGCGCTGGAGCACAGCGAACTCACGGAGAAGGTCACGGTCAAACGCGAGCACTTGCGCGAGGGCTCGTCGATGTACCTTCTCGAGGGCGAAACGCTCACGATGGAGGAACTTCTCTACGGTCTGATGCTGCCGTCCGGCAACGACGCGGCGGAGTGTATCGCCGCCCACTGCGGCGGGAGCGGCGGCAGCGCGCAGTTTGTCCGATGGATGAACGAAAAGGCGAAAGCCCTCGGCATGGAGCACACGTCATTTGCCAACCCGAGCGGTCTCGACGAAATGGGGCACAGCTCCTGTGCCCTCGATATGGCGTGCCTTGCGGCCTACGCCATGCAGAATCCGACGTTCGCGCGCATCGTCTCGACGCGCACGGCGAGCGTCGGCACGCGCACGATGACGAACCACAATAAGCTGCTCGCGTCGTACTCCGGCTGCGTCGGTCTCAAGACCGGCTACACCGGCGACGCAGGGCGCACACTCGTCACCTGTGCCGAGCGCGGCGGGATGCGCATGATCGCCGTCACGCTGCACGACGGCAGCGATTGGGCGGATCACGCGGCACTCTACGACTACGGCTTTTCGGCGTATGCGCTCTCAAGCGGTGCGAAAAAAGGCGAGGCCTACGGCAGCGTAAGCGTCGACGGGCAGAGTGTGTCCGCCGTGGCGGCGGAGAGCTTCCGCTATCCCACCGCGGAAAATGAAGCATTGAGCGTGCACGCCGAGCTGCCGCAAACCGTCTCCGCCCCCGTGCGGAAGGGACAAACGTTCGGCACGCTCGTCATCTCCTGCGGCGAGACTGAGGTCGGAAGAGTTGACCTTGTCAGCGCGCGCAGCGTACAGGCGCAGGAAACAAAGAGCAAAACAAGCAAAAATAAGTCGCTGGCGGAAAAGCTCTGGCAATTTCTGTCGGCAAAGTAAAGGAGGGATCGACCTGGCCGAAGCAAGAATTCAAAAGCTCATCGCCGAATCGGGGCTCTGCTCCCGTCGCACCGCCGAGCAGTGTATCGCCGCGGGACGCGTGCACGTGAACGGCAAGACTGCGCTTCTCGGGCAGAAGGCCGACCCCGAAGTCGACGAAATTACCGTCGACGGCAGGCCGCTCACACAGGAGGGGCAGAAGCGCTACCTGATGCTCAACAAGCCGCGCGGCTATGTCTGCACGCTCTCTGACGAAAAAGGGCGAAAGACCATCGCCGAGCTCGTCAGAAACTGCGGCGCGCGCGTCTATCCCGTCGGGCGGCTCGACCTCGACTCCGAGGGACTGCTGCTTTTGACGAACGACGGCGAATGGATGCAGCATCTTCTGCACCCGCGCTACGAGGTCAACAAGGTCTACGAGGTCAGCGTCGCGGGCGAGGTCAGGGGAGCGGCAGAAGCGCTCGCTTCCATGACACAGCTCGACGGCGAGCCCATCCGGCCCGCGCAGGTGCGCGTGCTGCGGCAGGGGAGGGACACCGCCGTTCTCTCCATCACCATCCATGAAGGAAAAAACCGGCAGATCCGGCGTATGTGCGCCGCCGCCGGATTACACGTCAAGCGCCTAAAGCGCGTGCAGGAGCACGCGCTCAAACTCGGGGCTCTTCCCGTCGGCGTGTGGCGCGATCTAACGGAGCAAGAGCTCCATGCAACAAAATCAAAGTAACAGAGGACGATTTTATGACGAAGAATATCTTACATAATATCGAAAAGAACATGAGCAGCTTTTCCAAGGGGCAGAAGCTCATCGCCCGCTTCATTCTGGAAAACTACGATAAGGCCGCGTTTATGACGGCCAGCAAGCTCGGCAAGACCGTGCAGGTCAGCGAGTCGACCGTCGTGCGCTTTGCCACCCAGCTCGGCTACGAGGGGTATCCGAGCATGCAGCGTGCATTGCAGGAGATGATCCGCGGCAAGCTCACGAGCATCCAGCGCATTCAGGCGTCGGACGGCGAGCTCGCAGGGTCCGATCTGATGACGAACGTCCTGCAGCGCGACATGGAGAAGATCCGCATGGCCATCGACCAGACCGACGGCGCGGAATTTGAGCGCGTGGTCGACACGATCATCGGCGCGCGCCGCATCTACATCGTGGGCTTCCGTTCGTCCTCGTTTCTGGCAGGGTATTTAAACTTCTACTTCCGCCTGATCTTCGACAACGTCACTCTGGTCAACGGCGGCGCGGCCGGCTCGTTCGACCAGCTCTTCCGCGTCTCCAAAGACGATGTGGTCATCGGTATCTGCTTCCCGCGCTACAGCGAGCTTGCGCTCAAGACCATCCAGTTTGCGCGCGACCGCGGCGCGACGATCGTCGGCGTGACTGACAGCGAGATGTCGCCCATCAACCAGATGTCCAGCAATTCGCTGCTCGTGCGCAGCGAGATGATCTCGTTCGTCGACTCGCTGGCGGCGCCCATGAGCATGCTCAACGCACTCATTCTGGCCGTGGCCAACAAGAAGGGTGCAGACATCTCCGCGACGTTCTCCGAACTCGAGCACATCTGGGAGCGCTTCGACATTTTCGGCAAGATCGAAGATGAATAAGGCAATCGTTGTCATCGGCGGCGGCGCGGGCGGCATGATGACCGCGATCTGCGCCGCGCGCAAGGGTGCGCACGTGACGCTGCTCGATCCAAACGAGCGCCTCGGCAAAAAGGTGAACATCACCGGCAAGGGCCGCTGCAACGTGACGAACGACAGCACCTGCGAAGAGCTGCTCGCCCACGTGCCGCAGAACCCGCGGTTTTTATACTCCGTGTTTTCCCGCTTCGACGGGCACGACGCCATCGATTTTTTCGAGGGGCTCGGTGTGGCGCTCAAGGTCGAGCGCGGCAAGCGCGTGTTTCCCGTGTCCGACCGGTCATTCGACATCACAGCGGCGCTTGAGCGCGAGCTCAAGCGTCTGCACGTCAAGCTCGTGCGCGACCGCGCGCTCGGTATTTCGGTCGAAGACGGCCATGTCGCCGCCGTCAAGGGCGAAAAAGGGGACTACACCGCCTCCGCCGTCATTCTGGCGACGGGCGGGCTGTCCTATCCCGCGACGGGCTCGACGGGCGACGGCTTCCGCATGGCGGAAGCGCTCGGCCACACAGTCACGCCGCTGCGCGGCTCACTCGTGCCGCTCGAGGCACGCGAATGCGCGGTGCTGCAAGGGCTGAGCCTGCGCAATGTTGTGCTGACGGTATACGAAAACAACAAAAAGATCCACTCGGATTTTGGCGAAATGCTGTTCACGCACTTCGGCGTGAGCGGGCCGCTCATCCTGTCGGCCAGCGCGCACATGCGGCATTTCGACAAAAAGCAGTACCGACTGGAGATCGACCTCAAGCCCGCGCTCGACGAGCAAATGCTCGACAAGCGCCTGCTGTCGGATTTTGAAAAGCACGCAAACAGCGACTACTGCAACGTGCTCGGCGCGCTTCTGCCGCAGAAGATGATCGACGAATTCATCGACCGCTCGGGCATCCCTCCGCACGAAAAGGTGCACGACATCACGCGCGCCCAGCGCGAGACCATCCGCACGCTCTTAAAGCGCTGGACGGTCAATGTCAGCGCGCCGATGCCGGTCGAAAACGCGATCATCACCTCCGGCGGCGTCAAGGTGGGGGAGATCGATCCGAAGACCATGGTGTCGAAAAAGATCGGCGGCCTGTACTTTGCCGGCGAGATCATCGACGTAGACGCCTACACGGGCGGCTACAATCTGCAAATCGCCTGGGCGACCGGCAAGGCCGCGGGCGAGGCTGCCGCGGACGCATTGCTGACGCAGTAAGCACATATTTATTGTAAGAGGGAAGAATCAAACAGATGAAAAAGCATTTTTCCATTGCCATTGACGGCCCAGGCGGCGCGGGCAAGAGTACGCTCGCCAAGGCCGTCGCCAAGAAATTGAACATTCTGCATGTCGACACGGGCGCGATCTACCGCACCATCGGCTACGCGGCGTTTTCCCGCGGACTGGACGCAAAGGACGAATCTCAAATCGCGCCGCTGCTGAAAGAAATTCAGATCGACATGGCATTTGACGAGAATAGCGGACAGAAAATGCTGCTTGACGGCAAGGACGTCAGCACCGAAATTCGCCTGCCGGAAATTTCGATGTACGCCTCGAACGTCTCGGCGCTGCCGTGCGTACGCGCGTACTTACTCGAGATGCAGCGCGACATCGCGCGCAAGAGAAGCGTCATCATGGACGGGCGCGACATCGGCACTGTCGTTCTGCCGGATGCCGACCTCAAAATTTACCTGACTGCTTCGGCCGAGGAGCGCGCGCGCCGCCGCTGCCTCGAGCTCTCCGAGCGCGGCACGCCCAAGGCGTATGAAGAGGTACTGCGCGAGATCAACGAGCGCGACTATCAGGACATGCACCGCGACATCGCCCCGCTGCGCGAGGCGGCGGACGCCGTGCGCTTCGACACGTCGAAGCTCAGCTTTGAAGAGAGCGAGCAGGCGCTGCTGAGCCTCATTCAGGAGAAATTGAAATGATGCACCGTATCTTTTTTGCGTTTATCTGGATCATCGGTCGGGTGCTGCTGTGGATCTACCGCGTGGACGTCAAGGGGCTTGAAAATCTTCCGAAGCACAGTGTCCTGCTGTGCCCGAACCATTCAACGGACTTAGACCCCGTGCTCATCGGCCTGTGCCTGCCGCTCGACTACCATCTGCACTTTATGGCCAAGGCCGAGCTCTTCGACAACCGCGCGCTCGCGTGGCTCATCCGCACGCTCGGCGCATTTCCCGTCCAGCGCGACGGCAAGGATATCCAGTCCATCAAGACCGCGATGCAGGTGCTCCACAAGGGTGAGAATCTTCTGATCTTCCCAGAGGGGACGACGATCCGGGGCGGCGTCGGCTATCACGACGGACTCCCCGCGCACGCGCACGCGGGCATCGCGATGATCGGCGTGCGCACGGGTGCGACGCTCGTGCCGGTGTTCTGCGACGGGCAGAAAAAGCCCTTCCATAAAACGCGCATCATCTTCGGCGAGCCGTATGTGCCTGAGGTCACGGGCCGCCGCGGCACGTCCGAAGAATTGCAGGCCATCGCCGACGAAATGCTGCGTCAGGCCTACGCGCTCGGCGGCCAGCAGGTGGGAGGCGCGCCGCTGTGAAGGTCATCTTAGCTGAGACTGCGGGCTTCTGCTATGGCGTGGAGCGCGCGGTCAACCTTGCGCGCGAAACGGCAAAAGCGCGCGGCGGCGCGATGCTCGGCAGCATCGTACACAACGCGGGCGTCGTGCGCGAGATCGAAGACCTTGGCATGCGCCTCATCACGTCGCCCGACCAGGCAAAGGCGGGGGAGACCGTGCTCATCCGCGCCCACGGCGAGTCGAGAGCGACGCTTGATGCGCTGCGAGAGCGCGGGGCAGAGGTCGTGAGCGCCGTGTGCCCGCATGTCGAGCGCATCCGAAAGCTTGCACAGGAGGCAGAGCACGAGGGGCGCCGCGTCATCCTGATCGGTGAGCACCATCATCCCGAGGTGCAGGGCATCGCAGGATGGTGCAGCGACCCGCTGATTTTTGAAAATGTGCAGGAAGTGCAAAAATACTTGCAGGAACACCCCGATTTTGCCCATTTACCCAGTATCATGCTGGCGCAAACGACCTGCATTCGTGCGCTTTGGGAAAGTTGCGTGAAATTTCTAAAAAAACAGTGTACAAATCTGAAAATCAATGATACAATATGCAATGCTACGCAGAAACGTCAAACTGAGGCAGCAGAACTTTCCGCCAAGGTAGACGCGATGGTGGTTGTGGGCGACCGAAGAAGCGCCAACACAAGGCATTTGACCGAGATTTGCAGAGAGAACTGCGGAAAAGTCCTCCAGATCGAATCCGCAGACGAGCTCTCACCGGAATTCTTTTCCGGATGCCGTGTGGCGGGACTGACAGCCGGCGCATCTACTCCTGCGAGTATCATTATGGAGGTATTAACAACAATGACGGAAGAAAACATCAACACCACTGCCCCTGAAATCAGCGAATCCTTTGAAGAACTGCTTGAAAAATCTTTCAAGACTCTAAATACAGGAGATAAGGTGACCGGTATCGTGACCGCCATCGGCACGACCGAGATCCAGGTCGACGTCGGCTGCAAGCAGGCAGGCTATATCCCTGTTTCTGAGCTGAGCAGCGACCCCGACGTCAAGCCCGAGGACGTCGTCAAGGTCGGCGACGAGATCGAGGCTTACGTTGTCCGCGTCAACGACGTGGAAGGCTACGCCACCCTCTCCAAGAAGCGTCTCGACGCTGTCAAGCTCTGGGAAGACATTGAGACCGCCGTTGAGGACAAGACCGTTCTCGAAGGCACCGTGACCGAAGTGAACAAGGGCGGCATCGTCGTTTCTGTCAAGGGCGTGCGCGTGTTCGTGCCCGCTTCTCAGAGCGGCATGCCCAAGGACTCCGACCTTGGCCAGATGGTCAAGCAGAAGGTCAAGCTCCGCGTGACCGAGGTCAACCGTGCCCGCCGCCGCGTCGTCGGCTCCATCAAGTCCGTGCTGAACGAGGAGCGTCAGGCTGCTCAGGCCGCCATCTGGGAAGGCATCGAGGTCGGCAAGCACTATGACGGCGTTGTCAAGTCCATGACCTCTTACGGCGTGTTCGTCGACATCGGCGGCGTGGACGGCATGGTTCACATCTCCGAGCTGAGCTGGAGCCGCATCAAGAACCCCGCCGAGGTCGTCTCCATCGGCGATCACCTCGACGTGTATGTCATCTCCTTCGACCCCGAGAAGCGCAAGATTTCCCTCGGCGTCAAGGATCGCACCCAGAACCCCTGGGATGTGTTCATGAACACCTACAAGGTCGGCGACGTTGCCAACGTCCGCATCGTCAAGCTGATGACCTTCGGCGCTTTCGCTGAGGTCGTTCCCGGCGTGGACGGCCTGATCCATATCTCCCAGATCGCTGACCGCCGCATCGACAAGCCCTCCGACGTCCTGTCCGAAGGCCAGATGGTCGACGCGAAGATCACCGCCATCGACGAGGAGAAGAAGAAGATCTCCCTCAGCATCCGCGCGCTGCTCAGCGGCGAGGAAGAGGCTCCTGTCGAGGAGTAATTTTCCCGAACTGAAAAGAGACAGGCTCCGGCCTGTCTCTTTTTTACGTTCTTTTTTACGCTGACACGTAAGAAAGACTTTGCAAACGGCGATCGGTATGCTATAATTGTTAAAGTTTCGACATAGTTCCGAAATGATAATCAAATTCACATACATACAGGAGGAATTATCCATGGATTACGCAGCGCTTTATCAGAAGAAGCTGACCTCTGCCGCGGAAGCTGTCAAGGTCGTCAAGAGCGGCGACTGGGTCGACTACGGCTGGTGCACCAACCATCCCTACACGCTCGACAAGGCTCTGGCCGCACGCCAGAATGAGCTCAAGGACGTCAAGGTCCGCGGCGGCGTGACGATGTGGATGCCCGAGATCTGCAAGGCCGAGGACGCCGGTGAGCACTTCACCTGGAACTCCTGGCATTGCAGCGGCATCGACCGCAAGATTATCTCCAAGGGCATGGGCTATTTCATTCCCATGCGCTACAGCGAGCTGCCGCGCTTCTACCGCGACGGCAACGCCACAGTCGATGTTGCGATGATCCAGGTCACGCCGATGGATAAGCATGGCAACTTCAGCTACGCGCTCGCGTCCTCTCACCTGGCCGACATGCTCGACACTGCCAAAACCGTTATTGTTGAAGTCAACAAGAACCTGCCGTGGGTTTACGGCCTCACCGGCTGCGAGATCAACATCAAGGACGTCGACATGGTTGTGGAAGGGGAGAATCCTCCCGTTGCGCAGCTCGGCGCGGGCGGCGCCCCCACCGAGGTCGACACCGCGGTCGCCAACCTTGTCGTGCCTGAGATCCCGAATGGCGCGTGCCTCCAGCTCGGCATCGGCGGCATGCCCAACACCATCGGCTCGATGATCGCGCAGTCTGACCTCAAGGACCTGTCCGTTCACACCGAAATGTATGTCGACGGCTTTGTCGACATGGCCCTCGCCGGCAAGATCACCGGCAAGCACAAGCAGCTCGACAAGGGCCGTCAGGTCTTTGCCTTCGCCGCCGGCACGCAGAAGCTCTATGACTACATGGATCGCAATCCCGAGGTCATGGGTGCGCCGGTCGACTATACGAACGACGTGTTTGTCATCTCCCAGATCGACAACTTCATCTCCATCAACAACGCCATCGACTGCGATCTGTTCGGTCAGGTGAATGCCGAGTCCGCCGGCATCAAGCACATCTCCGGCACGGGCGGCCAGCTCGACTTTGCGATGGGCGCGTACCTCTCCAAGGGCGGCAAGAGCTTCATCTGCATGTCCTCGACCGTCACGGGCAAGGACGGCACGGTCAAGAGCCGCATCGTTCCCACGCTGACGCCCGGCTCCATCTGCACCGACCCGCGCTCCTGCACGCACTACATCGTCACCGAGTATGGCATGGTCAACCTCAAGGGCCTTTCGACCTGGCAGCGTGCCGAGGCGCTCATCGGCATCGCGCATCCCGACTTCCGCGAGCAGCTCATCGCCGACGCGGAGAAGATGCACATCTGGCGCCGCAGCAATAAGTAAGCAAAAATCGTTCTTCCGTCACGTGGGCTTTCCTGAAAAGGGGAGCCCACATTTTTTCGAAAATCCACCTCGTTTCCATTTTTATGCGATATTTCATCAAAAGTCGCTTGAAAATGATGGCAAAGTACGTTATACTATGTATGGGGAATTGTTTCCTCTTGTGTGTTTGTGTTGTTTTTCTTTTCCATCGCACGGAAAACCGGGGCGAATGCCGGATTGGCATTCTGCCTGAAGGGAGGTGGGCATAGAATGTTTCAAGTGGGAGATAAGGTCGTGCACCCGATGCACGGCGCCGGTGTGATCGACAGCATTGTCCGCGAAAAGATCAGCGGCAAAGCAATGGATTTTTACGTCTTCAAAATGCCCATTTCCGGGCTAACGCTCAAGATCCCGACCGAGAATTCCACGGCCATCGGCATCCGCGCCATCAAGACGAGAAGCGAGATCGAAGAGGTCATCGCGCGCATTCCCAAGCTCGGCGTCGACATGACGGCGAACTGGAACCACCGCTACCGCGAGAATATGGATCGCCTGAAAAGCGGCGATCTCGACGAGGTCAGCGCCGTCATCAAGGCGCTGATGCATCGCGACAGCACGCGCGGACTATCCAACGGCGAGCGCAAGATGCTGCACATTGCCAAGCAGATCCTCGTATCAGAGATCGTCCTGGCAGAAGACGTGGAGTATCCCGAGGCTGAGGGGCGCGTCAACGCCGCGATGCTGTTAAAGGAGAGCGATTGAGTCCATGAGCCTGCTGCAAAAGATGTTCGGCAAGCGCCAAAAGCGCACTCACCCGTACTGCGCCGCGCTGATTGCGGCCGCCGGAAGCTCCACGCGCTACGGCAGGGAGAACAAGCTGTTGCAAACCCTTGACGGCATCCCCGTCCTTGTGCGCACACTGCTCACGATCGACTGCGTGGAGGGCATCGACGAGATCGTCATCGCTGCGCGGGAGGACGAGCTGCTGCCTTATGCTGAGCTCTGCAAGACCTTTGGCCTCAGAAAACCCGTAAAGGTCATCGTCGGCGGCGCAACGCGGACAGAGTCCGTGCTGCGCGCGGCGCTCGAGGCCTCGCCCGAGACGGAATTTTTCGCCGTGCAGGACGGTGCGCGTCCGCTCGTCACCGTCGAGCTCATCGACGAAGTGCTCGACGCGGCAAGAGTTTATCTCGCCGCCGCGCCCGCCGTTCCGGTGCGCGACACCATCAAGGTCGCGCACGATGGCATCGTCGAGCGCACGCCCAATCGCAGCGCGCTCTTCGCCGTGCAGACGCCGCAGGTCTTCGCCGCCGACCTTTTGAAGGCGGCGCTCCAGTCCGCGATTGCGGACGGCGCGACTATTACGGACGATTGCTCCGCTGTGGAGCGGCTGGGCAAGGAAGTCCACTTGACAGATGGCAGCGAGGAAAACATCAAGATCACCACGCCGGTCGACCTTGCGATCGCAGAAGCAATTTTACAGCGCAGAGGGGAATGAACCTTTCCCTCTGCCTTTTCCTGAAGGAAGGACCCATACCATGACGAATTTACGCATCGGGCACGGCTACGACGTGCACCGCCTGACCGAGGGCCGCGCACTGATTTTAGGCGGCGTGACGATCCCCTACGAAAAGGGCCTGCTCGGCCATTCGGACGCTGACGTACTGACCCACGCCGTGATGGACGCGCTGCTCGGCGCGGCGGCGCTCGGCGATATCGGCAAGCTCTTTCCCGATTCCGCCGACGAGTTTGCTGGCATCTCGAGCTTAGAGCTGCTGCGGCGGGTGAAGCTGCACCTCGCCGCCGCGGGGTACGATGTCGTCAACATTGACGCGACGATTTTGGCGCAGGCACCCAAGCTCGCGCCGTACCGCGAGCAGATGCGCGCGAACATCGCGCGCGAGCTCCAGATTGATGTCTTGCGCGTGAGCGTGAAAGCCACGACCGAGGAACACCTCGGATTCACCGGCAGCGGCGAGGGGATGGCCGCCCACGCTATCGCGCTCCTTGAGCGCGCGGACAACTGAATCAAAACCGCTTCGGACGGACGCTTTTTCTGAGCGCCCGTCCCTTTTCGCCCGCACACCGCCGCCGCGCACGCATATCATGCTGTGAGGGGGAATCGGTATGGACTATTATCTCTTTGCCGCGCGCTCAATCACCCATGCCCAGCGCATGGCGTGGCTTTTGAGCGACGCGGGTATCTCTGCCAAAATCCGCCGCGCGGGCGCTGCGATCACCGAGCGCGGCTGTGGCTATACGCTGGAAATCCCGCGCCGCCATGCGGCGCGCGCCATGCAGGCCTGCCGCGCGGGCGGCGTGCTGCCGGTCAAGGTGCTTTTCGTCTCGGATGACGGCATGCAAGAGGTGGCGCTATGATCTATCTCGACAGCGCCGCCACGACGTTTCAAAAGCCCGCTGCGGTGCAGCGGGCCGTCGTGCGGGCGATGCGCACGATGAGCTCGCCCGGGCGCGGCGGGTATGCCGCGGCGCAGCAGGCCGACGAGCTGCTGTTTCGCTGCCGCAGCGCAGCCGCAGAGCTCTTCTCCGTGCCGTCGAGCGAGCAGGTCGTTTTCACGATGAACGCGACGCATGGACTGAACATCGCCATCAAGAGCCTTGTCCGCCCGTGCGGGCGGGTCGTCGTCTCAGGCTATGAGCACAACGCCGTCACGCGGCCGCTGCACGCGCTGGGCACGGAGGTCATCGTCGCCGCCGCGCCGCTATTTTCGCCGCAGGAGACGGTCGAAGCCTTCGAGCGCGCGCTTGCGCATGAGCCCGATGCCGTTATCTGCACGCATGTCTCCAATGTCTTCGGCGCTATTTTACCAATTGAGCGCATCGCGCAGCTCTGCCGCGGCGCAAGCGTGCCGCTCATCATCGACGCGTCTCAATCCGCGGGCTCGCTGCCGATCGACTTTTCCGCGCTCGCGCCCGCATTCCTTGCCATGCCGGGGCATAAGGGACTTTACGGCCCGCAGGGGACGGGGCTGCTGCTCTGTGGCAGCGACGCGCTCCCGCTCATTGAGGGCGGCACAGGCAGCGAATCGCTGCGCCAGAGCATGCCGGACTTTCTTCCCGACCGTCTGGAGGCAGGGACGCACAACGTTCCTGGCATCGCGGGGCTCGAAGCGGGCATCGCCTTCGTGCGCGCGCAGCGCCCGGAGCGCATCCTGCACCACAGCCGCGCGCTCATCCGTCGAGCAGGAGAGGGCCTCGGCAAAATTCCAAATGTACACGGATTTCTCTCGCTGGAGGCAAGCTTGCAGGCAGGGGTCTTATCGTTCACGGTGGACGGCCTTTCGCCAGAAAGTGTCGCCGAGGAGATGGCAAAGCGCGGTATCGCGCTGCGCGCGGGGCTGCACTGTGCGCCGTTCGCGCACAAAACGGTGGGCACTTTGCCCGACGGAACGGTGCGGCTGAGCGTTTCCGCCTTTAATCGCGAAAGCGAGATCGACACGTTTCTTTCCTCTCTGCGCGCGATCGCGGCAGGTCAGGCAAAAAACTGAGATTTCATAGAAAATTCATCGCTCTACCGTTGCAATTTGGAGTGTTTCATATTAGAATAAGTAATAACTATTGCTTAAGGGGAGCGTGCCTATGGAATTTGTCATGCCCATTCTGGAGGGCGCGTGGCGCTATGTGCTCACGCTCAGGATTTCGGACTATCTTGATATCGCGCTGATGGCGTATGCGATCTATTGGCTTTTAAAGCTCGTCGGCACGTCGAAGGTCGAGAGCGTCGGCAAGGTGATCCTGCTGTTCCTGCTGGCGCTGATGCTCTCGGACGCGTTCTCACTCAACGGAATTTACTTCCTTTTGAGCCATATTCTCTCACTCGGTGCGCTGGCGCTCATCGTGCTCTTCCAGCCCGAGATCCGCCGCCTCATCGATCAGCTCGGCTCGAGCCGCTGGCGCTCGTTCAACCCCTTCGCGCGCACGCAGCAGGTCTCGGCCATTGAAAACGCCATCGCGCAGACGGTGCTCGCCTGCACGGAAATGTCCAAAACGCGCACGGGCGTTCTCATCGTCTTCGAGCGTGAAATGGCGCTGGACGACATCGTCCGCACGGGCACGATCGTCGACGCGCGCGTGAGCAGCGAGCTTCTCAAAAATATTTTCTTCGTTAAGGCGGCCATGCACGACGGCGCGGTCATCATGCGTGACGGGCGGCTGCTCGCGGGCGGTTGCATGCTGCCGCTCTCGAAAAACGTGAACCTGAGCCGCGACCTTGGCATGCGTCACCGTGCGGGCATCGGCATGAGCGAGAATTCCGACGCGGTCGTCGTCATCGTCTCGGAGGAGACGGGGACGATCTCCGTCGCCATCGGCGGCCTCTTAAAGCGCCACCTGATGCCCGAGACGCTCGAAAAGCTGCTCATCAATGAGCTTGTCCCGCAGGAGCCCACCGAACAGGACGACAAGCTCCATATGAAGCTCTTAAAGCTCCTCAGTGCCGGAAAGGGGGACAAGGACGATGAAAAGTAAGCGCCGCAAGATCTTCTACGTTGCATTGTCCATCCTCATCGCGGCAACGATCTGGTTCTACGTGAACAACAAGGAATCCGTGACCGTGTACGTCCATGACGTGCCGATCGAATTTCTCAACGAGGACACGTCGCTTGCCGACAAGGGCCTCATGCGCATCAGTGGGGACGAGGATATCACCGTCGATTTAAAGCTCCAGATGCCGCGCAACGTCGTCTACGACTTTGACACGAGCGAGCTGCGCCTCGTGAGCGACCTTTCGACCATCACCTACGCGGGCAAGCAGTCCGTCAGCTACACGATCCTGTACCCTTCGAAGGTCTCGTCGAGCAGCGTGAAGGTCGAATCGCCGACCATCCGCACCGTTCAGGTCGAGATCGGCGAGCTCAACAAGAAGGACATCGAGATCCGCTGCAAGGTCGTCGGCAATGTGGCCGAGGGCTACATCGCCGGCACGGTCGAGATGCTGCCCGAAACGCTCGAGGTGCGCGGCCAGCAGGCTGACATCATGCAGATCAGCTACGCGCAGGTCACGCTCGACATCGAAAATGCATCCTCCACGGTCGTGGAGCTGCTCGACTATGAGCTCTATGACTTCAACGACCAGCTCATTGAGAGCAAGAACATCCATCCCATGAGTGAAAACGTGCAGGTGACGATGCCGGTGCTCAAGGTGAAGGACGTTCCGCTGACCGTCAACTTTATCGAATCCGCGGGCTCGCGGCTCGAGAATTACACCTATACGCTCAGCCACAGCAGCATCACCCTTTCCGGTGATGCAACGCAGATGGCAGGCATCAGCGAGATCTCGCTCGGCACGCTCGCGCTTGAGGACGTGCAGGGCTCGGAGACGCTGACCTATGACATTCTCATTCCCGACGGGGTGAACAACTTAAGCGGGATCACAAGCGCTACGCTCACGATCAGCAGCGGCGACATCAGCACGAAAGAGGTCGAGGCGACGCACTTCAGCTACGAGAATTTCTCAGGCGATCACACCGTCACCGTCGTGACCTCATCACTGCCCGTCACGCTGCGAGGCTCCGCAAGCGACCTTGAGGCCATCTACGGCAGCGAGGTCCACGTCATTGCAGACCTATCCGACATCGCCGCCGACAGCGGCAGCTACACCGTTCCCGCCCGCATCGAGGTGAGCGGCTACGACGTGGGCGCGGTCGGCACTTACGAGGTCACCGTTCACATCAGCTAAGCCAATTCGCAAAAGGAGACAGCATGACTCAGATCGCAACAGTAGAAAAAATCCTTCCCGGCGGCATGGCGGAGATCTCCGTCCCGCGCAAGTCCGCCTGCGGCCACGACTGTGAAGAGTGTGCGGGCTGCGGCGTATCGGGTGCAAGCGTACGCGCTGTCGCGCGCAACGACGCCCGCGCCGAAGTGGGGCAAAAGGTCGTGGTCGAGAGCAGCACGAAGAATCTGCTCGGCGTGATGCTCCTCGTCTATCTTCTGCCGATCGTGCTGTTTCTTGCCGGCTACTTTGCGACCGGCGCGCTCGAAAGCGAGGGACTGCGCTACGCCGTCGCCATCGCGGCGTTTTTAGTCGGCATCATTCCCGCGATCATCTGCGACCGCCGCACGAAGAAAAACGGCAAGCTGACGTTCACCATCGTGCGTCTTTTCTAAGGCATGTTTGGTTACATCAGGCCGTCCAAGCCGCACCTCAGCGAGCAGGACGAAGCGCGCTTCCAGTCCGTTTACTGCGGGCTGTGCCACGAGCTCGGGCGAAAGTACGGCTTTGCCGCCCGCTTTGTGCTGAATTTCGACTTCACGTTCCTTGCTATTCTGCTCTCCGACGCGCAGGAGCCGGAATGCGAGAGCTGCCGCTGCGCGGCGCATCCGTGCAAGGCACAGTGCGTCATGGCGCACACCGTCGCGCTCGAAACGGCGGCAGACCACAGTCTGGTGCTCGCCTGGTGGCAGCTTCGCGACCATATTGAAGACCACGGCTTTTTCAAAGCCATCCCATACCGGCTCGCGGCGCTTTTGCTGCGCGGCGCTTACCGCAAGGCGAGGACGTTCGTGCCGGAATTTGACGCCTCCGTGCAGCGGCACCTAAATGATCTGCACGAGCGCGAGCGCGAGCACTGCGCCTCGCTCGATCAGGCCGCCGAGCCTTTCGCCGCGCTGATGGCGGACATCGCCGACTGTGTCGATGACGAGATGCGGCGGCGCGTGATGAAGGAAATTTTCTACCACCTCGGCCGCTGGATCTACTTGGTCGACGCGGCAGATGACTTTGAAAAGGACGCGCACTCGAATTGCTACAATCCGCTGCGCTATCGCTATGAGCTTGATGGCGACAAGCTGGACGAGCAAAGCAGGGAAGCCGTGGCCGCCTCGCTCGACCTCTCCGTGCACCGCATGGCGAGCGCTTACGCGCTGCTCTCCTGCGGCGTATGGACAAGCATTTTAGACAGCATTTTTTACGAGAGCCTTTACGGGATCGGCAGCGCCGTTCTCAAGGGCACGTATCATAAGCCCCCGCGCAGAATACACTTCCGCATCAAGGCGGAGAAAAACGAGGAAACCGTATGAATGACCCCTATCAGATCCTAAATATCCCGCCGACGGCGACTGACGAGGAGGTCAAGCGCGCTTACCGCGACCTTGCCCGCAAATACCACCCGGACAACTACCACGATAACCCGCTGGCCGATCTCGCGCAGGAAAAAATGAAAGAGATCAACGAGGCCTATGACCAGATCCAGAAGCAGCGCAAGGCGTCTTCCGCCGCCTCGCAGAGCCACTCCTACGGCTACGGCAGCGGGAATAGCTATGGCAACTCCGCTTACGGCGGCGCCTATGGAGCGGGCTCGCTCAATCAGGTGCGCATGGCGATCAACCGCGGCGATATCTCGCTCGCTGAGCGTCTCTTAAACGGCGTGAGCGACCACAACGCGGAGTGGAACTTCCTGATGGGCGTGGTCTGCTCGCGGCGCGGCTGGATGGACGAGGCCAAGCGCTATATGGAGACCGCCGTGCAGATGGACCCGAACAATCCAGAGTATCAGAACGCGCTCTCTGCGCTGACGGGGGCGGGCTACCGGCCCAACGGCTTCCGCTCGGTCCACACGGCCAATTTTGATGACAGCGCGTGTCTGCGCTGCTGCGCGGCATGGTCGTGCTGCACGCTCTTTAGCGGCGGCGGATGCTATCTTCTGCCCTGCATTTACTTCTGATTTTTGTTTAATCCTGTACTTTTCAGTTTTGTGTTTTTACTATATCATGGAGGAGAAGAATCGTGGTCAAAAGTATGACTGGCTATGGAAGAGCCAAAAAAACGCTCTCCAATCGCGATATCACCGTCGAGGTGCGCTCTGTCAACAACCGCTATCTTGACTGCACGGTGAAGCTGCCGCGCGCCTACATCTTCGCAGAGGACGCCATCAAGGGACGCGTGCAGAAGGCCATCTCGCGCGGCAAGGTCGATGTGTTCGTCACCATCGACTCGACCGGCGCGGATGAAGAGGTCGTCGTGGTCAACGAGGGTCTGGCCCGCAGCTATTTCGCCGCATTCAAAAAGCTCTACGAGCTTGGCGGAGACTATCTCAAAAAGCAGTCCTACGTGGCGGACTTTGCCCGCATCCCCGATGTGCTGAGCGTCACGAAGGCGGAGGAAGACCTGGAGTCCGTTGGCGAGGACATCTGCGAGGTGCTCGACGAAGCGCTCGCGTCCTATAACCAGATGCGCGCGACGGAGGGGAAGAAGCTGGCCGAGGACATCGGCGGCAGGCTCACGACCATCGAAACGCTCACCGGCAAGGTCGAGGAGCGCTCGCCCGAAACGGTGCGCGAGTACCGCGAGAAGCTGACCGCGCGCATGCAGGAGGTCCTGCAGAGCACGACGATCGACGAATCGCGCATTCTGACCGAGGCCGCCATCTACGCCGACAAGGTCGCCGTGGACGAGGAGACCGTGCGTCTGCGCTCGCACGTGTCGCAGCTGCGCGACATGCTGCTCTCCGACGAGCCCATGGGCCGCAAGATGGACTTTCTCATTCAGGAGGTCAACCGCGAGAGCAACACCATCGGCTCAAAGTGCAACGATGTCGCCATCGCGCGCGATGTGGTCGCGCTCAAGGCGGAGGTCGAAAAGATCCGCGAGCAGGTGCAGAACATCGAGTAAGGGGCGAAGCAAATGAAGCTGCTGAACATCGGATTTGGCAACATGGTGTCCGCCGAGCGCCTGATCGCAGTCGTCAGCCCTGACAGCGCGCCGATCAAGCGCCTCATTCAGGAGTCGCGCGAGCGCGGCATGCTGATCGACGCGACCTACGGCCGCAAGACCGCGTCGGTGTTCATCATGGACAGCGACCATGTGGTGCTCTCGGCCATCGCCGCTGACAAGCTGATCGCAAGGCTGGGCGTGGAAACGCTCGCCATGGAGGAGGAAGCATAGAAAATCATGTACAAGGGGAAAACATTCATCATCTCCGGCCCATCCGGAGTGGGCAAGAGCACGGTGCTCAAGGAGTTATTTCAGGATCGCGACGATCTTTATTTCTCCGTTTCCGCCACGACGCGTCCGCCGCGTCCCGGCGAGATAAACGGCGTCCACTATCACTTTACCGACGTCGACGAGTTCCGCAAGATGATCTCGGAGGACGCCTTTTTGGAGTATGCCGAGTATGTCGGCAACTTCTACGGCACGCCGAAAAAGTTTGTCGACGAGGCCATGGAGCAGGGGAAGGACGTCGTCCTCGATATCGAGGTACAGGGTGCCTTGCAGGTCGTGCATAAGCGGCCTGATGTCGTGCGCATCTTCATCGCGCCGCCTTCGTGGCAGGCGCTTGAAGAACGCCTGACGAGCCGTGGCACCGACAGTCCCGAAAAGGTGCAAAAACGCCTCGTCCGCGCAAAGGTCGAGCTTCAGACCGCTAATACCTATGATTATTTCGTCATCAACGACACGGTGGAACGCGCCGTGCGCGAGATCAACGCCATCATGCTCGCCGAGCACTGCAAGCCCGCCGAGCGCATGGCTATCTTGTCTGAATAAGTTCAAAAATCAGCCGAAAAGGCAGAAGGAAGTAAATTATTATGATGCTTTATCCCGCAATGAGCCTGCTCAACAAGTACGTTGAAAACCGTTATCTGCTCGTCAACGTGGTCGCGCGCCGCGCCCGCCAGATCGCCGAGCAGGCCGACGAAGAGGGTTATCCCCTCTGCGAAAAGCCGGTCACCACGGCCATCAACGAGGTCGCTGCCGGTAAGCTCACCGCAGAGAATATCGACACGCACATCGCAAAGTAAGTCTTGAATAACGCAAAGGGGGAGACTGTATGACAGAGAAAATGCTTGCTCGCGTCGCAGTCTCTTCCGTTCCCTATGCCGCCGACCGGCTCTACACCTACCTTGTGCCGGACGAGCTCATCGGCAGCGCCGAGGCCGGCAAGCGCGTGACGATCCCCTTTGGGCGCGGAAACAGGCGCGTGGAGGGCTTTTTGCTCGAAGTCGGGCGCGAGGCGGCGACGTCGCCGCTCAAGCCCATCGACGCGGTGCTCGGCGATGCGCCGCTGCTGGATGCAAAGGACATCCGCCTTGTGCGGTGGATGAAAGCGCGCTATTTCTGCACGTATTACGACGCGATCAAGGCGATCCTGCCCGGTGGTGTGTGGCTCCAGTACCGCGAGCTGTGGCATGTGAACGGCGAGATCAGCGCGGAGGATGCGCTCTCGTCCGTCGCGCCGGATTCCCTTGAGGAAACGCTGCTGCGCGCCATGCTCAGCGCCAAGGAGATCGAGCGCGCCGCGCTCGATGAGCTTGGCGGCGAAAAGACGGCAAAGGCGCTCCGTTCGCTTGAAGCCTGCGGCCTCGCCGTGCGCGAAACAAAGCTGCGCCAGCGCTTGCAGGATAAGTCCGTGCGCATGGTGTCGCTCTGCGTCAGCGCGGAGGACGCGCTCGCCGCGGTCGAGCCCAAGCGCCGCAGCGCACCCGTGCGCTATGCGGTCGTCGAGCTTCTCAGCCGCGAGGGGTGCCTATCCAGCAGCGAGATCAGCTATTACACCGGCGCGACGATGCAAACGCTGCGCGGCCTCAAAAAGGCCGGTCTTGTCGAATTCTCCGAGCGCGAGGTGCTGCGCGTCAGCCGCTATGATGATGCGCCCGCGCGCGAGGACATTGTGCTCAACGGCGAACAGCAGGCCGCTTTCGACGGCCTCTGTACGCTCTTAGGCCGCGCTGGCGGCAGCGCCGCGCTGCTGCATGGCGTGACCGCCAGCGGCAAGACGCAGGTCTATATCAGGCTCATCGAAGAAGCGCTCACGCGCGGCAAGACCGCCATGCTGCTCGTGCCGGAGATCGCGCTGACGCCGCAAATGCAGCGCCGCTTTACGGCGCAGTTCGGCAGTGACGTCGCGATGCTGCACAGCGCGCTGCCGCTCACCGAGCGCTACGACCAATGGAAGCGCATCCGCCGCGGTGAGGTGCGCGTCGTGCTGGGCACGCGCAGCGCGGTGTTTGCACCGCTGCAAAACCTCGGGCTCATCATTTTGGATGAAGAGCAGGAGACGAGTTATCAGTCCGAAAATCCGCCGCGCTACCACGCGCGCGACGTCGCGCAGTTCCGCTGTGCGCAGAACGACGCGCTGCTGCTGCTCGGCTCGGCCACGCCGACGATTGAAACGGCATATGCCGCGAAAAGCAGTCGCTATCAAGTCTTTTCCCTTCATAAGCGGTTCAACGATCTGCCGCTGCCCAAGGTGCTGATCGCCGACATGAAGGACGAGCTGCGGCAGGGGAACGAGACCTCGATCGGTCATGCGCTGCGCGCAGAGCTTGAAACAAATATCGAACGCGGCGAGCAGAGCATTCTGTTTCTCAACCGGCGCGGCAGCGCGCGGATGCTGCTGTGCGGCGAGTGCGGCTACGTGCCGCAGTGTCCGCGGTGCAGCGTGCCGATGACGTACCATTCTGCCAACGAACGGCTGATGTGCCATTACTGCGGGCACTCCGAAGCCGTAGTGGACAGGTGCAGCGAGTGCGGGGGACTGATGAAGCGCGTCGGCTCCGGCACGCAGAAGGTCGAGCAGGAGCTTTTTGACCTGTTCCCAAAGGCTAAAGTGCTGCGTATGGACGCCGACACCGTCGGCGCGTCGCGCGGACATGAAGCGCTGCTGCGCGAATTTGAAGAAAAGAATATCCCCATCCTCCTTGGCACGCAGATGGTTGCCAAGGGGCTGGATTTTGAAAACGTGACGCTCGTGGGTGTGCTGGATGCGGACCTTTCGCTCTACACGCAGAACTACCACGCCGCCGAGCGGACGTACAGTCTACTGGCGCAGGTCGTCGGCAGGGCCGGACGCGGCGAGCGCCCGGGCCGCGCGGTCATCCAGACCTACCACCCCGAAAACGAGGTCATTCAGGCCGCGGCAAAACAGGATTACGAGACGTTTTACCAAAACGAGCTGCGCATGCGCTTGCTGCGGCGCTATCCGCCGTTTGCAGATCTGTTCACGCTGACGGTCTCAGGCCTTGATGAGCTGCGCGTCATCGCCGCTGCCCGCGCAATGTGTGACGCACTGCGCTACGCCTGCTCTCAGCCGCCGCTGAAAGACTTGGAGGTCGAAGTGCTCGGCCCCGCGGGCGCGCCGGTCGTGAAGGTCAACAACCGCTATCGCTATTGCGTCTACCTGTGCGGCAAGGGCGGCAGCGTGCTGCGGCGCACCGTCAGCGAATATCTGCTGGCATTTTACGCAAGAAAAGAAAACCGCGGTCTCGACATTTTTGCCGACTGCAATGCTTTACAATAGAGAAAAGAGGATGAAATTATGGCTATTCGCAAGATCCACGAAGTGGGCGACCCCTGCCTTACAAAGGTCTGCCGCCCCGTGACGGAATTCAACGACCGGCTGCATGAGCTGCTCGACGACATGGCGGACACACTGGAGGAGGCCGGTGGCGTCGGCCTCGCCGCCCCGCAGGTCGGCATCCTGCGCCGCGTCTGCATCGTGGAGGATGAGCAGGGCGAGATCATCGAGCTCATCAACCCCGAGATCATCAAGACCGAGGGCGAGCAGACGGGCCTTGAGGGCTGCCTGAGCGTGCCGGGCAAGTACGGCATCGTCACGCGCCCGATGGTCGTGCGCGTGCGCGCGCAGGACCGTTACGGCACGGAGTTTGAAGTTGAGGACGAAGAGCTGACCGCGCGCTGCTTCTGCCACGAGATCGAGCATCTCGACGGCCACCTCTACACCGAGCACTGCAAAGTCCTCACCGATGAGGAGCTGGAGCAGTATATCCGCGAGCAGGAAAAGGAGCTGGACGAGGAATGAGGATCGTCTTCATGGGCACGCCCGACTTTGCGCGCACGATCTTAGAGCGTCTGGTCGCGGACGGGCACGACGTGTGCGGCGTTTTCACGCAGCCGGACAAGCCGCGCAACCGAAACAAAGTCACGCCAAGCCCTGTAAAGGAATATGCTTTGTCGCAGAATATCCCCGTTTTTCAGCCGGTGACGATGCGCGACGGCACGGCGCTTGAGGATTTCAAGACCCTCGCGCCCGAGCTCGCGGTCGTCGCGGCCTATGGTCGCATCCTGCCGGAGGAAATGCTCGCCGTGCCGGTGCATGGCTGCATCAACGCACACGCGTCCATTCTGCCGAAGTACCGCGGCGCAGCGCCGATTAACCGCGCCATCTTAGACGGCGAAAAGGAGACCGGCGTGACCGTGATGCACATGGCGAAAGAGTGCGACGCGGGCGATATGATCTTAGTCAAAAAGCAGGCCATCCGCCCCGACGAGACGGCGGAGGACCTGTTCAAAGAGCTCGCTGTGCTCGGCGCGGATGCGATCGCTGAGGCCATCGTTGAGATTCAAAACGGCACAGCGCAGCGCGTGCCGCAGGACGAGTCGCAGGCGACGTATGCGCCCATGCTCTCGCGCGAGCTTTCTCCCATTGACTGGACGAGAAGCAGCACGCAGATCATCAACCAGATCCGCGCGCTCATCCCGTGGCCCTGCGCCGCGGCGAGCATTCTCGGCGCGAACACGAAAATTTTCCATGCCGTGCCGCTCGGCGAAACGAAGGACGTGCCCGGCACGCTGTGCGCGCGCAAAAAGGGCATCGAAGCCGCCTGCGGCGACGGCAAAAGCATTCTCATCACGGAGCTGCAGCCCGACGGCGGCAAGCGCATGGCAGCGAACGCTTTTCTGAACGGCAAGCGCATCGCCGCGGGGACGGTCCTCGATGCGTAAGGGAAATACCGCGAACGCGCGCGAATGCGCGCTCTCCGTTCTGGTCGCCTGCCGCCGCAACGGTGCGTGGGCGGACGCCGCGCTGAAGGCGCAGCTCGGCAAGTGCGCACTGAGTGCTCAGGACGCGGCGCTTTGCAGCCGCATCGTCTACGGCGTGATGCAGAACGAGCTGCTGCTGAACTGGTATTTGAGCGCCTACTGCACGCAGAAGCTCGACCATTTGCAGCCACCGCTCTCCGACATTCTGCGCATCGGCGCGTACCAGATCTTATTTCTGGACAAGGTACCCGACCACGCCGCTGTCAGCGAGTCCGTGGAGCTCTGCCGCACGAACGGCAGAAGCGCCGCGAGCGGACTCGTCAACGCCGTGCTGCGCAAGGTCGCGCAGAATAAGTCGAATCTCCCGCCGCTGCCGGAGGGGAATTTCGCACGATTGAGCGTCGCCTACAGCCACCCGCAGTGGCTCGTCAAAAAGCTCGTGTCTCTCCTCGGCGTCGAGGAAGCGGAAGCGTTTCTTCGCATCGACAACGAGGCTTCGCCCATCAGCGTACAGGTCAACCCGCTCAAAACGAATGAAAAAGCGCTCGTCGACGAACTTCGCGGCGAGGGCGTCTGCGTCACGCCGCACCCGTGGGTGCCCGGATGCCTGGAGCTTTCCGGCACGGGCGACCTAACGACGCTCAGCGCTTTCTACAATGGCCGCTTCACCGTACAGGACGCGGCGGCACACCTGATCGTCTGCGCCGCGGACTTTGCGCGCGGGCAGAGGGTGCTGGACGTCTGCGCCGCTCCGGGCGGCAAGTCGTTCGCCGCGGCATTCGCGATGGAAAACGAGGGGAGCATCCTCTCGTGCGATCTGCATGAAAACAAATTGAAGCGCATCCGCGAGGGCGCGCAGCGCCTCGGCATCACGTGCATCGAGACCGCCGCCGTCGACGGCCGCGCGTTCAGCGAGGAATGGGCGGGGCGTTTTGACGTCGTCATCTGCGATGTGCCGTGCTCGGGCCTTGGCATCATCCGCAAAAAGCCGGACATCCGCTATAAGGATGCGCAGGATTTTTCCGCGCTGCCGGAGATCCAGCGCGCGATCTTAGAGAACAGCGCGCGCTATGTGAAACGCGGCGGCCTTCTCGTCTACTCGACCTGCACGATCCTGCCCGAGGAAAACGAGCAGGTGACGGACGACTTTTTAAAAGCGCACGACGAGTTTACTTACGAAGCCTTTTCGCTGCCGAACGGCGTGAGCGCGCCGGGGCATTTGACGCTCTGGCCGCAGCGCGACAATACGGACGGGTTCTATCTCAGCCGCATGAGGAGAAAGACGCATGACTGATTTAAAGTCAATGACATTGGAGGAAATCACCGCGGCGCTGCGCGCGATGGGCGAACCGTCGTTCCGCGGCAAGCAGGTCTTCACCTGGCTGCACCGCGGCATCACCGATTTTGACGAGATGATGAATATTCCTAAATCCCTGCGCGAAAAGCTCAGGGCGGAGTACTACATCACCGTGCCGACGGTCGCGCGCAAGCAGGTGTCGAAGCTCGACGGGACGATCAAATACCTCTGGGAGCTGCAAGATGGCAACTGCATCGAAACGGTGCTGATGTCCTATCACCACGGCAACACGGTCTGCATTTCCTCGCAGGTCGGCTGCCGCATGGGCTGCAAATTCTGCGCGTCCACGCTGGCCGGCAAGGTGAGGGACTTAACACCGTCGGAAATGCTCGATCAGGTGCTTTTCACGCAGCTTGACTCCGGACGCGAAATTTCCAACATCGTCCTGATGGGCATCGGCGAGCCGATGGACAACCGGAAAAATGTGCTGCGCTTTTTGGAGCTCATCAACCATCCCGACGGGATGAACATCGGCATGCGGCACATCTCGCTTTCTACCTGCGGCGTGGTGCCGGGCATCGACGCGCTCGCGGAGGACAATTTGCAGCTCACGCTGTCTGTTTCGCTCCACGCGCCCGACAGCGCGACGCGCAGCCGCATCATGCCCGTGAACAACGCCTACGACGTGGAGGAGCTGTTCGCCGCTTGCCACCGCTATTTTAAGAAGACCGGCCGCCGCATCTCGTTTGAATACGCGATGATCGACGGCGTGAATGACCACGACTGGCAGGCCGACCTACTGGCCGAAAAGATCCACGGCATGCCGGGGCATGTGAACCTCATCCCGCTCAACGACGTGGTCGAGAGCGAGTTTAAGCCGAGCAAGCGCGTCGCGGCATTCCAGAAGCGCCTTGAGTCCCACGGCCTGACGGCGACGGTCCGCCGCAGCCTGGGCGGCGACATTGACGCCAGCTGCGGACAACTCCGGCGCAAAGAAATGAAAGCAAGAGAGGGGGTCGCGCAATGAGAGCCTGTGGAAAAACCGACGTCGGTCTGCGGCGGCATGAAAATCAGGATACCTTTGCCGTCGAGCAGGGCAAAAAGCTGCTCATCGCCGTCGTGTGCGACGGCATGGGTGGCGCCGAGGGCGGACAGATCGCAAGCTCTGTTGCGGTGGAGACCTTTATGAAGGAAATGCGCGCGCTCATCCGCGCGGACATGACCGCCGAGCAGCTGCGCGAGCTCGCGTCGTTCTGCGTGGCGAAGGCCAACACGGCGGTCTATCAGCGCGCGCTGCAAGACCCCGCCTATCAGGGCATGGGCACGACGCTCGTCAGCGCAGTGGCAGAGGAGAAGTACGCCATCGTCTGCAACATCGGCGACAGCCGCGCGTATTTGATCCGCGGCGGCGAGATCACACGCATCACGCACGACCACAGCGTCGTGCAGACGCTCGTGGAAAACGGCAACATCACCGCCGAGGAGGCGCGCACGCACCCGAACCGCAACCTCATCACCCGCGCGCTCGGCCCAGACGAAAACACGCTCTGCGACGCGTTCGAGGTCACGTTCACCAAGGGGGACAAAATTCTCCTCTGCACGGACGGCCTTGTCGTCACCGCGACGGACGACGAAATTTGCCGCGCCGTGTGCGCGGGTAAGAGCGCGGAAGAAAGCCTTGACGATCTCATTGCGCTCGCCAAGGCGCAGGGCGCGCCGGACAACGTGACGGCTGTGCTCATTGAACACGAGTAAAGGAGGTGGCACCGTATGAACAATATGATCGGAAAAATGCTCGACAACCGCTATGAGCTGCTCGAAGTCATTGGCAGCGGCGGCATGGCCGTTGTCTACAAGGCCAAGTGCCACCGCTTGAACCGCCTCGTGGCGGTCAAGGTGCTCAAGAGCGACCTTGCCGAGGACGCCGACTTCCGCCGCCGCTTTCGCGACGAGTCGCAGGCTGTCGCAATGCTCTCGCACCCGAATATCGTCTCGGTCTACGACGTCAGCCGCGGCGAGACGGAGTATATCGTCATGGAGCTCATCGACGGCATCACGCTCAAGCAGTATATGGAAAAGCGCGGCCAGCTCAACTGGCGTGAGGCGCTGCACTTCATCACACAGATCATGAAGGCGCTCTCGCACGCGCATTCGCGCGGCATCATCCACCGCGACATCAAGCCGCAGAACATCATGGTGCTTCGCGACGGCAGCGTCAAGGTCGCTGACTTCGGCATCGCCTGCCTCGCCAACTCCGCCAACACGCTCACGCAGGAGGCGCTCGGCTCGGTGCACTACATGTCGCCCGAGCAGGCGAGGGGCGACCGCACGGACGCGCGTTCGGACATCTACTCCGCGGGCGTCGTGCTCTACGAAATGCTGACGGGGAGACTCCCGTTCGAGGGCGACAACGCCGTTTCCGTCGCCATCCAGCACCTTTCCTCCGTGCCGCTCTCGCCGCGCGAGATCAATCCCGACGTGCCCGAAGCGCTTGAGCTCATCTGCATGAAGGCGATGGCCTCCGATTTGGAGAAGCGCTACGCCTCGGCGGATGAAATGCTCGCAGACCTTGAGGAGTTCCGCAAGAATCCCGAGGTCGACCTCGACTTCACGATCGAAGACCTGCACCGCGAGACCGTGGACGAGCCCACGCAGTATATCCCCGCCGTGCACACCGTCTCCAAGGCACAGAAGGTGCAGGAGGCGGACGACGAGGAGGAAGAAGAGGCATCCCCGCACAAGCTGGGCACGCGCAAGCTGCTCACGATCATCGGCGCGGCGGTGGCCGCGGTGGCACTCATCGTGCTGCTCTGGCACGCGATCTTCAGCGATCTTCTCGGCGGCGAGCAGACGCCGACGGAGTATGTGGTGCCGCATCTCATCGGCATGACCATCGACGAGGCGAACGAGAACGAAAACGTGAAGGGCATCTTCACGATCGAACAGATCGGCCAGCGCGCGAGCAGCAAATACGCGGCGGGTCAGATTATCGAGCAGTCGCCCGAGCGCGGCAAGACCGTAAAGGGCAACCGCGTCATCTCGGTTTTCGTCAGCTCCGGCGCCAAGACGGAGAAAATGCCGAATCTCGTCAACAAGGAGTACCGCGACGCAACGCTCCAGCTCACCAACCTTGACCTGAACCTTGTCGTCAACGACCCGGTCGAGGAATACAGCAGCATCACAAAGGGCTATGTCATCCGCACGATCCCCGAGTTTGGTGAAACGCTTCAGGAGGGCGACAGCGTCACGCTCGTCGTCAGCAAGGGCGAGCAGCCCAAGCCTGTGACAGTGCTCTCTTTCATTGGCATCGACATTGAGATCGTCCGCCAGCAGGTCACGCAGACCGGCCTTGTCGTCGGCGAGGTGACGCAGCGCGCATCCGACGAGCCCTACGGCACGGTCATCGACCAGAGCATCAGCGCCGAAACGAAGGTGGACGCGGGCACGACCATCAACTTCGTTATCAGCGAAGGCCCCGCCATGCCGGACTACGGCGATGACGCCACGACCTCCGGAGGGGAACCGCAGCCGTGAGAGGAAGAATACAGCGCGCACTGAGCGGCTTCTACTATGTCAAATGCGCGGACGGACAGCTCTACACCTGCAAGGCGCGCGGCAAATTCCGCAGGGAGGGCATTTCGCCGCTCGTGGGCGACGACGTCGAATTCTGCGAGGTGCCGGGCGGCGAAGGCCGCATCGACGAAATTCTGCCGCGCCGAAACAGCTTTGACCGCCCGAGCGTCGCCAACATCGACCAGATGGTCATCGTCTGCTCACAGGCGATCCCGAAGACCGATCCATATTTGGTCGACCGCATGACGGCCATCGCCGCGCTCAAGGGCTGCGACGTGCTCATCTGCATCAACAAGTGCGACTTAGACCCCGCGGACGCGCTGCGGGAATACTATGAAAACGCGGGCTTTCGCACCGTCAGCGTCAGCGCGGAGACGGGCGAGGGCATCGAGGCGCTACACGCCCAGCTCGTCGGGCGGCTCTCCGCCGTCACAGGCAACTCCGGCGTTGGCAAGTCGAGCATTCTGAACGCGCTCGACCCCAGCATGTCGCTCAAGACGGGCGAGGTGAGTCAGGCGCTCGGCCGCGGACGGCACACGACGCGCCATGTTGAGCTCTACGAGCTACCCTGCGGCGCGGAGATCATCGACACACCGGGCTTTTCCTCGTTCGAGACGACGGGGCTCAATTTGGAGCTCAAAGAAAAGCTGCCCGAGTGCTTTTTGGACTTTTCGCCCTACCTTGGCGACTGCCAATTCGTCGGGTGCAGCCACACAAAGGAAAAGGGCTGCTCGGTGCGTCAGGCCGTAAAAGATGGCAGGATCGTCAGAGGGCGGCATGAAAGCTACTGCCGACTCTACGACGAGCTCAAGGATCTGCGCGAATGGAACGCGGGCAGTCAAAAACGACGCTAACCGAAAATAAAATGGACAAAGGCCCGCTTCCTTTCGGAAGCGGGCCTTCGCCATTTAGAGAGATGAGAGAGGGATCAAATATCAATCCTGAAACAGGGGGGTGGAGAGGTAACGGTCGCCGGTGTCGGGCAGCAGGACAACGATGGTCTTGCCCTTGTTCTCGGGACGCTTGGCGAGCTGGATACCGGCCCAGACGGCAGCGCCGGAGGAGATACCGACCAGCACACCCTCGCTGTGGCCGACAAGCTTGCCGGTGGCAAAGGCGTCGTCATTTTCGACGGTGATGATCTCGTCATAGATCTTAGTATCAAGAACGTCAGGCACAAAGCCCGCGCCGATGCCCTGGATCTTGTGCGCGCCCGCAACACCCTTGCTCAGAACGGGGGATGAGGCGGGCTCGACCGCGACGACCTTGACGTTGGGGTTCTGCTCCTTGAGGAACTTGCCCGTGCCGGTCAGCGTGCCGCCGGTGCCGACGCCGGCGACAAAGATGTCGACCTGCCCGTCGGTGTCTTCCCAGATCTCGGGACCGGTGGTCTCATAGTGCGCCTTGGGGTTCGCGGGGTTGACGAACTGGCCGGCGATGAAGCTTCCCGGCGTCTGCGCGGCGATCTCTTCAGCCTTGGCGATGGCACCCTTCATGCCCTTTGCGCCGTCGGAGAGAACGAGCTCTGCGCCGTAGGCCTTCATCAGCTGGCGGCGCTCGACGCTCATGGTCTCGGGCATGACGATGATGATGCGATAGCCGCGTGCGGCGGCCACGGATGCAAGGCCGATACCGGTGTTGCCGGAGGTCGGCTCGATGATGACGGAGTCGGGCTTCAGCTTGCCGCTTGCCTCAGCGTCATCAAGAATGGCCTTGGCGATACGATCCTTGACGGAGCCTGCGGGGTTGAAGTATTCGAGCTTGGCGAGGAGCTTAGCCTCGAGCTTTTCAGTCTTTTCGATGTGGGACAGTTCGAGAAGCGGGGTCTTGCCGATCAGCTGGTCCGCAGAAGTGTAAATCTTGCTCATAATGCTTCCTCCTGAACGATGTACGTTCTATATCAAAATTTTATTGTTTATTTTATAGGTTTCGGTGATCGCTTGCATCTTATGTTCTGCCGCGGCGACATCGGAACGAGTGAAGGAATGAATTCACGTTCATTACCAACCTTTCAAGTAGGTATGTAGGGATTATACGATGTGCATTTGGATTTGTCAAGAGGAAATTTCAAAAAATTCTATTGAATTCCCATAAACCATGTAATATAATAGGAATATCAAAAGTTGAAAAAGGCCGACTCCCGTATGCCTTTCAACGGATGTGCTTAGAAAGGCGTGAACATACTATGATGATTTCAACCAAGGGCCGCTATGCGCTGCGCGTGCTCATCGACATGGCCGAGCACCAGACCGACGGATACATCCCGCTCAAGGAGATCGCCAAGCGGCAGGAAATTTCGGAAAAATATTTAGAGAGCATCGTCAAATCGCTCGTCAAAGGCGGCGTGGTCGAGGGCATGCGCGGCAAGGGCGGCGGCTACCGCCTGTGCAAGAGCCCGGATCAGTTCACGACCGGCCAGATCCTGCGGCTGATGGAGGGCTCGCTCGCCCCGGTCGCTTGCCTCGAAGCCGGCAGCTCGCCCTGCGACCGCGCAGGGGAGTGCCGCACACTCTCGCTCTGGGCGGGACTGAACGATGTCATCAATAAATATCTTGATCAGTACACGCTCGCGGATCTGCTGCGCGAAGATGGGGATTATGATTATGTAATATAATTACAGTTTCCCTGCACCGTGCAGGGGGACGCGGATAAGGGGGCCATTCTCTCACGTGAGAGAATGGCCCCCTTGGACCCCCAAGAGAACGCAAGGGGCTCTGCCCCTTGACCCCGCCATTGCAAGAGAGCAGCTCGAAGAACTGCACGCGCTGCGCATTGCACAGCCGTTGGCAGCTCTGCTGCCTTACGGATGTGGCATACCCCTTGCGGGTAATCGGGTGCGGTGTACATGGCTTCGCCATGAATCTTCTGCAAGTCGTAACTACTCTCAACCGCGCCTTACTATCGTGAGGCGCGAGTGACGTTTGCGCGGCGGCAGACTGCTTACCGAATGCGGCATTGCTGCGCTCGCCGCATTGATGGGTGCCTCGGTAGACGATGATTAGGTGTACTTCTACAAGATGGGCAGAGCTCTGGGGGTTCCAAAGGGGGTGTTCTCTTTCGCGAAAGAGAACACCCCCTTTGACTCGCTCCCCTGCGCGGCGCAGGGAAACCCTTTGCACTTCTTGCAAGAAGAAAATAAAAGACTTCCTTTTCTAAAAAATCTCTGTTACAATACAGGATACAAATACTAAATCGCAAGGAGAACTTTGATGAAAAAGCTGCTTTGCCTTCTTCTGACACTCGCTATGACGCTTTCGCTCGCTGCCTGCGGCAGCAAGGCGGACGACAAGATGCCGGAAGAGGACGATCCCACACAGGCGGAGACGCCCGTCGACGACAAACAGGACGAGCCCTCCGCGGATGACGCGGACAAGGACGATGCGTCCGACGCTACAGAGATCGACCCCGACGCAAACAAGGGCGAAAAGCCTGACGAGGCACAAAAGCCCGCGGAACCGACCAAGTCCGACAGCAAGAAGGACGAGACGCCCGCAAGTAAGCCGTCCGAACCGGCTAAACCTGCCGAGCCCTCCAAGCCCGCGGAAACACCGTCGGAAACACCTGCGGCGCAGGACACCGGCGCGCTCTCACTGCTCACGTCTGTCTGGAGCACGTACAGCGAGGATGACAAATTTCCCGCCGCGGGCGGAGACGCAGAGCACAGCGTCGACGGCGCGCCCGGCAGCTTCGATGTGTCGAACGCTGACAACCTGACCTATCAGCTGACGTTCCCGTCCGCCGACGTGTCGCTCATCGACGGCGCGGCATCGCTCGTGTACATGATGAACCTCAACACCTTTACCTGCGGCGCGTTCCACGTCAGTGACGCGGGCAACGTTTCGACCGTCGCCGCCGACATCCGCAGCGCCGTGCAGGGCAAGCAGTGGATGTGCGGCTTCCCCGAAAGGCTCGTGATCCTCACGTCGGGGCAGTACGTCGTGTCCGTCTACGGCAATGAGAGCCTGGTCAACACGTTCCGCGACAAGTTCGTCGCCGCCCACAGCGGCGCGAGCACCGTCTATGACGAGGCCATCGGCGCGTAACTTCATCAAAAAAGGAAGCGCAAGCATTTTGCTTGCGCTTCCTTTTTACAATTCGATGATCCGGCAGGGGACGGGGATGGGTAAGTCCTCATGTGTGGAGAGGATCACGATTTTCGTCTCTGCCGCGCGCAGGATGGCGCGCATCGCGGCCTCGCGGTTTTCCGCGTCGAGGCCGGTGAACGGCTCGTCGAGCGCGAGCGCGTCGGATGGCGCGAGCAGCGCTCGAGCGAGTGCCAGCCGGCGCTGCATGCCGCCGGAATAATCGCGTACCTTCTTTTTCCCCACGTCGCCAAGTCCCAGTTCTTCCAGGAGCGCCTGCGCCGCCGCGGCGTTGTAATTCGCGCCGAGGACGAAGCGGAGATTTCCCTCTGCGTCCAGCCCTTCGAGCAGGCAGTTTTCCTGAAAGACCGCCGTCCAGCGAAATTTATCGCCGTTGACCGTGCCGCTGTCCGGCGTTTCCAGCCCGAGCAGCACGCGCAGCAGCGTCGTCTTGCCGATGCCGGAGGGGCCGAGCAGGCGCGTCACGCCGACGCGCGCGGTAAAGGAAATGTCGTCAAGCACGGTGTTCTCGCCGTAGCGCTTGCAAAGGTGTTCGACCTGAAGTTCCATCATGCGCCCATCCTTTCTGCGATCTTGTCCACGAGGAGAAGAAACAGCTTTTCAAACGCCGCCGAGATCAGCACGATCGCCGCCGTCCAGGCGAAGAGGTCGGCGGTCTGGAAGTATATCTTCGCGTTGTAGAGCTTCTCACCGATCGAGCCGCTGGAGAGGGCGATGACCTCCGCCGCGGTGCCGGCCTTCCAGCAAAGGCCCAGCGCCGCGCTGACGGCGGAGCGGAAATAGGGAAGCACCTGCGGCAGATACACGCCCCGCAACGTGCGCGAAAACGGCACGCGGAACACGCGCGCCATCTCCAGAAGAGAGTCGTCCGTGCGCCGGATGCCCTCAAGCACATTTAAGTACACGGGCGGGAAGACCATCAGCGCCGCAATGAACAGCGGCAGCGTTCGGCTGGAGAGCCAGATAAGCGCCAGAATGATGAACGACGCCACCGGCACGGTCTTGACCGCCGCCACGAGCGGCGCAAGCAGCTCTTTGACGCGCGAAAACCGCGCGGAAAGCGCCGCCAGCACAACTGCCAGCGCGCAGGAAAGCAAAAAGCCGCCCAGAATGTGCATGCTCGACGTGCCGATGGCGCACCAGAACACCGCCGTGCCCGCCAGCGAAATGAGCCGCGCGAGCGAGGATACGGGAGAGGGGAGCAGCAGCGCGCCGTGCGGGTATGCCGCGTGCAGTGCCAACGCGGCAAGCTGCCAGACGATCAGCCAGGAAGCGACTGCCCAGAGACGCACGTTCTGCTTTTTTCCGCGCATGATCATCTCTCCTTTCCTTGAAATACGGCGGCGGGACAGCGCCCGCCGCCGCAAAGAATTTATGCGAAATAGAAGCTGTTATCCGGCATCTCGCCGCCGACAGCGGCGGGAGACGCATTGTAGAGCACCTCTAAATAACCGGGCAGCGCCTCAAGAAGGTCTGCCCCCGTCAGGCAGACGATGTTGCAGTAGGGCAGTGCCTTTTCCGCGACGGCGGCGTCCACGATGCTGTATTCGCCGATGAGCGCGGCGGCATCCGCGGTGTTGGCGTTCACCCAGTCGACGCTCGCGGCGTAGTCCTTGAGAAAGGCCTCCACGGCGGCAGGATTTTCCTCCACGACCGCGCGGCGGGCAACAATGACGCCCGTGATGAGCGCCGAGCCGTTATCGAGTGCGTCCCATTCAGCATTCAGATCGAGCGCCATGCGCAGGCCCTCGATCTTGCTCTGCGCCATGGTGACGAAGGGCTGGGGCAGGAGCGCAACGCTCGCCTGACCGGAAGCCAGTGCCGCGACACACTCGCTGTGCTCGCTCTTCCAGTCGATCGTCACATCGTTATCGGGATCGATGCCGTTTTCCGTGAGAAGATAGCGCAGGGCGTATTCCGGCGTAGAGCCCTTGCCCGCCGCCACAATGGTCTTGCCCTTCAAGTCGGCCATGGAGTGCACGCTCTCGCCGTTTTCCACGATGTAGAGAACGCCGAGCGTGTTGACCGCCAGCACCTCGATCTCGCCCTCCGTCTTATTGTAGAGCACGGCGGCGAGGTTCGCGGGCACGCAGGCCATGTCGAGTTCGCCCTTGAGGAGCGCGGGCGTCACTTCATCCGCAGAACCGGCAAGGGTAAAGGTATATTCATTGCCAGTCGTTTCGCCGCTTTCGCTGTCCTTCATCAGCTTCACAAGGCCCATGGCCGTAGGGCCCTTGAGCGCGGCGATGGAATAGCTCGCAGGGGTGAACTCCTCCTGCTCGGTCTGCTGGTCATCCCGCGCGTCGTTCGGCGTCTCATCCGCCTTCTGCCCGCAGGCGGCGAGCGAGAAGACGAGCGCAATCGTCAGGCACAGGGCCAAGAGATATTTGAGATTCTTTTTCATTGTTTTTCTTCCTTTCCGATGCTGCCCTCGGGCGCGTAGACCGTTTTGGCGGTGATGCCGTCCAGACGGCCGATCTTGCCCGACAGGGCGGAGATGACGTTGCCCGGCGCGTCGAGCGCCACGCTGATGATATTCACGCCCTTTTCGCGGTACGGCACGCCCATGCGCCCAATGATATACTGACCGTACTGGTGCAGAAGCTCGTTGAGCGGCTGGACAGAGCTTCCCCCGCGGACGATGATGGCCAGCACGGCGACTCTCGTTTCCATTAACGCATTCTCCTTTGTCAAAATAAAAATCATCCCTTCCGCCGTTCAGCAGAAGGGATGGAAACAGCAAATGACGACGCAGCAGGGCTGTGTCTTTGTTTTCCCTCTTCTTGTGGCTCGGAACGCATCCTCGCTGTCAGAACGGTAGAATGAATCTGGTTCGCCGCCGGTCAGAGTAGTCTTCCCAGAGGGCAAAGCGATGATACCACACTTTCGCCGCAGCGTCAAGATGGAGGGACAATGGTATCGGATAAGCTGGAAAAAGGCCAAAAGAAAACGTCCGTGAATAGTGCAAGGCATATAAATTCCATTGACTTTTTCGACGTTATCTTATACGATATGATAAACGTACAAGTTTTATACGCAGGGCTGGATCCCGGCCCCGGGAAGTCAGCTCTGTGATCCACAGGGCTGATTTTTGCTATTTGGGGAGAAATGAGAGGGAAGCGCATGCCATATTACGCACACATCCGGCAGGATGAAAACGGCCAGACCATCTATCAGACCGTCGCGGAGCACCTGACAGGTACAGCCGCGCTGTGCCGAGAGTTTGCCGCCGACTTCGGCGCAGAGGCGGACGGAGATCTGATGGGGCTCGCGCACGATCTCGGCAAATGCACTGACGCATTCCAGAAGCGCCTGCTTGAAGGTGGTCCCGTTGTCGACCACACCATGGTGGGGATGCTCACCTGTATAAAGATGAAGCGGCCCAGCGCCGCCGCGTGCGCCGCCGGTCACCACGGCGGACTTTTGGATGTCGGAAATCTGAGGACCGACCGCGCGGGCGAGGCCACGCTCTCCGGCCGGTTCAAAAAGGGCGTGGAGGGACACTATCTTGAGCGCTGCGGCGAGAGCGGCGTGACACTGCCAACTCTTCCGCCTGAGACGCCGGAACGGGATCCATTGAAAGCGTCGTTTCGGACAAGGATGCTCTATTCCTGTCTGGTGGACGCGGATTTTCTCGATACGGAGCGGTTCATGGACGGCGAACGCGGGCGCGGCGGATATGACGATCTTCCGACGCTGCTAAGGCGGCTGAAAGAATACATCGCGCCGTGGCAAAATCCCAAAACAGCGCTCAACAAGCTGCGCTGCAAAATTCTAAACAGCTGTCTGGATACAGGCAGTAAATCAAAAGGCATTTACACGCTGACCGTGCCGACCGGCGGCGGAAAGACGGTCGCGTCGCTCGCCTTTGCGCTGCGGCACGCAGTGGCGCACGGGATGAAGCGGGTGATCTACGTCGTGCCGTACACGTCGATCATCGAGCAGAATGCCGAAGTATTCCGCGAGATCCTCGGCGACGGCAATGTGCTCGAGCATCACTCAGGTGTGCAGTTCGAGCTTTCCGACGGCGCGTCGCCCGAGGAGGTGCGCCGCGCGCTGGCGGCGGAAAACTGGGACATGCCGGTCATCGTCACAACGGCGGTGCAGTTTTTTGAGTCCATTTACGCAAACCGTTCGTCAAAATGCCGCAAGCTCCATAATCTTGCCGACAGCGTCATCATTTTTGACGAGGCGCAAATGCTGCCGCTTTGCCATCTGCGGCCCTGCGTGGCGGCGATGGCATCGCTTGCCGAGCAATTCCGTTCAACGCTTGTGCTGTGCACAGCCACGCAGCCGTCGCTCTGTGACCTGCTGCACACCTATGCGCCAAGCTGCCCTGTCACAGAACTGTGCCCGCAGACGGCGGAGGAATACGACAGCTTCCGCCGCGTGACGTTTCGACAGGAGGGCATCTTGGAGGACGACGCGCTTGCGGAAAAGCTCAGTGAGCACCGGCAGGTGCTTTGCATCGTGAACAGCCGCAAGGCGGCGCAGAGCATCTTTGCGCGCTTGCCGCAGGAGGCGAGCTTTCACCTCTCGACGCTGATGGTGCCCGCACAGCGGCAGACGCTTCTCGATGAGATCCGGCGGCGCCTAAAGGCGGGGGAACCGTGCCGCGTCGTGTCGACCTCGCTGATCGAGGCGGGCGTGGACGTGGACTTTCCCGCGGTGTACCGCGAGCTGGCTGGTCTGGATTCCGTCTTGCAGGCAGCGGGGCGCTGCAACCGCGAGGGAAAGCGGGCGGCAGGTGAGAGCATCGTAACGATCTTTGAGCGGACGGAGCTGCCGCCGCTTTTGTTCCGCACGGCGGTGGGCGCAACACGCCATGCGCTGAAAGATGGGCGAGACCCCGCCGTGCAGGAAACCATGCAGCGCTATTTCCGCGAACTGCGCGCGCTGAGCGGGGAAACACTTGACAAGTACGGCATTGTCAAAGCCTTTGAGGATGGCATCAACGGCTGCGAACTGCCGTTTCGCACCGTGGCGGAGAATTTTCATCTGATCGATCAGAACACGCGCACGGTCTATGTCCCGTTTGGCGGCGGAGCGGCGCTCATCGAACGGCTGAAAGCGGGCGAGTGCTCCAAAGAGCTCTACCGCAAGCTGGGGCGCTACGCAGTCTCGGTCTACGAACCGCATTTTCAAAAGCTCTATACCGCGGGCGCGCTGCTGACCGCGCGGGATATTCCCGCGCTGGATGAAAGCAGCGCCATCCTTTCGGACCTTACGCTGTATGATGAGCGGACAGGCCTGACGCTGGAACCGGAAACCGGAAAGGCATTTTTGATCTAAGAAAATAGCAGAAGGACGGAAGACCGTCCTTCTGCTTGTAAGCATAATTGCTTTTCAACATATTTCAATCCACGTCTTATCTGACGACTTATTTAACATAGCATATATATTCCTCCTTGTCAACTGTTAATTTCTTTTTAACATGAAGTTGACATTATAAACATATTGTATTATGATCAAATTAAGTTCAACTAAGAGAGGAGTGATCCAATGCCGATTCAAGTGGAGGTCTGGGGCGATTACGCCTGCTTCACGCGGCCTGAGATGAAAACGGAGCGCGTCAGCTATGACGTGATGACGCCCTCAGCGGCGCGCGGGCTGTTGGAAAGCATCTACTGGCACCCAGGGCTCCGTTGGGTGATCGACCGCATCCATGTGTGCGCCCCCATCCGCTTCACCAACATCCGCCGCAACGAGGTCAAAGATGTCATCAGCGCCCGCAGGGCAAAGACCGTGATGGAAAAAGGGCAGGGGGAGCTGTACCTCGCCGCGTCGGAGAGCATTCAGCAGCGTGCGGCTATGGTGCTGCGGGACGTACACTATGTCATCGACGCGCACTTCGACACGACGGACGCCGCTGCGCCCGGCGACAATCCCGGCAAGTTTCAGGACATGATCAAGCGACGGCTGGAAAAGGGGCAGTGTTACAGCATGCCGTATTTCGGCACGCGGGAGTTTCCCGCGCAGTTCCGGCGCTGCACGGAATTGCCGCCGTGCCCCGATGAGCTCAAAGGCACGCGCGACCTCGGCTGGATGCTGTGGGACCTCGACTACAGCGATCCTGCGAACATCAAGCCGAAGTTTTTCCGCGCGAGCCTTGTCGACGGCGTGATGATCGTTCCGCCGCCTGAGAGCAGGGAGGTGAGGGGATGATCCTGCAAGCGCTGACGCGGTATTACGAAGACCTCCTCTCGCGCGGTGAGATTGCCGCGCCCGGCTGGGCCCCTGCGAAGATCAGTCTCGCACTTTACATAAACGAAAACGGTGAGCTGACGCAGATCGTTCCGACAATGGTGGAAGGGACAAAGGGTAAAAAGACGGTCATGCAGCCGCAGCTGATGGTGCTGCCGGCAGCGGTGAAACGAACGGTCAGCATTGCCTCGAACTTTTTGTGGGACAATTCCGCTTATTTGCTCGGCATGGACCAGAAAGGGAAGCCTGAACGCAGCCGCGAGTGCTTTGCCGTCGCGGCAAAGCTGCACCACGCGGTGCTGGATAGCGTCGATTCGCCCAATGCCCGCGCAATACTGGCATTTTTCGACACTTGGGAACCGGAACGCGCGGCAGAGCATCCGGCGCTCATCAGGCAGCTCGACGATGTGACCGCGGGCGGCAACCTCGTCTTTCGCGTGGATGGCCGCAAGGTCGAGGAGGATGCCGCTATCCGCGAGGCATGGCAGCGGTATCGGGACGGCGGCGAGAGCGGCGTCAAGATGCAGTGTCTCGTGACCGGAAAAGAGGATGAGATCGCCGCTGTGCACCCGTCGGTCAAGGGCGTGCGGGACGCGCAGTCCAGCGGCGCGGCGCTGGTGTCGTTCAACGCGCCGGCGTTCTGCTCCTACGGACGGGAGCAGAACTACAATGCCCCAGTCGGCAAATACGCCGCCTTTGCCTACACCGCCGCACTGAATCATCTGCTTGCGGACAGCGACCACGTCCAGCACATCGGCGACACGACAGTCGTCTGCTGGGCAGAGGGCGCAGATGATGCCTATCCCGGCTTTTTCAGCGCCGTGATTGGCGGCGGCACATACGGCGGCCTGTCGGACAATGATCTGCGCGCGGCGCTCAAACGTCTGGCGAATGGGCTGCCGTGCGACGACCTCGGCGTCGACCCGAATCGACCGTTTTACATTCTCGGTCTCGCGCCCAACGCGGCGCGCCTTTCCGTCCGCTTCTTTCTGCGCGACAGCTTCGGAAAGCTGATGGAGAATGTGAACGCGCACTATGCAAGGCTGGAGATCGCCGGTGCAAAATATTCGATACTCCCTTTGTGGGCTCTGCTGAACGCAACCGTACGAGATTCCAAAAAACAGGTCCCCAGTCCAGTTGTGTCTGGGGCAACGGTGCGGGCTGTATTTTCAGGAACTCCATACCCTGTATCTTTGATGGAAGCTGTCTTGCTTCGCATTCGTGCAGAGCGAAACGTTACTTGGGAGAGAGCCGCTATTTTGAAGGCCTATTTGGCAAAGAACTACGAACGAGGAAGCGATCATTCAATGTTTTCGGAGGTGACAAGTGTGCGGTTAAATGAAGATTGTAACTATATGCCATATCTTTTGGGCCGTCTGTTTCGAGTGATGGAAGAGATTCAGCTTGCATCGATGGGGTGGAGCGTGAACCGGAGTATTAGGGACAGCTATTTCAACTCGGCGGCATCAACACCGAGGAGTGTATTTGGCAAACTGTTCTCCTTGAGTAATTACCACCTGAAAAAACTCATGCGAGATAAGCCAGGATTAGGGAAAAAGCTCGGAGACTTGGAAAGTGATCTTGCTGCGCGACTGACCACACCACCACCGGCGCGATTCACGCAGGAAGAAACAATCTGTTTTTATCTTGGTTACTATCATCAGTGTAATGGCAAAAAGGAGGAGAAAGAAAATGTCTGATCCCATCAAGAACCGTTATGAATTTGTGGTGCTGTTCGACGTGGAAAACGGCAATCCGAACGGTGATCCCGATGCGGGCAATATGCCGCGCGTCGACCCCGAGACCGGCTATGGCCTTGTGACGGACGTTTGCCTCAAGCGCAAGATCCGAAATTATGTTGAAATGGCAAAAGAGGATGCAGATCATTATCATATCTACATCAAAGACGGCGTACCGCTGAACTCGAGCGATAAAGAGGCCTGCGCCTACGTCGGCGCAGACCCCGATAAGCTGAAGGAAGCCAAGAAAAAGGACGAGCATCTGGATGAAAAAATTCGCGACTTCATGTGTTCCAATTTCTACGATATCCGCACGTTCGGCGCGGTGATGACGACCTTTACCAAGGGTGCGCTCAACTGCGGTCAGGTGCGTGGGCCGGTGCAGCTCGGCTTTGCCCGAAGCATCGACCCCATTCTGCCGCAGGAGGTGACCATCACGCGCGTCGCCATCACGACCGAGGCGGACGCGGAAAAGAAGAACACCGAAATGGGCCGCAAGTACATCGTGCCTTACGGCCTCTACCGCGCGGAGGGCTATGTGTCGGCGAATCTCGCGCGCAAGACGACCGGCTTTTCGGAAGAGGACCTCGAACTCCTGTGGACGGCTATTTTGAACATGTTTGAAAACGACCATTCCGCCGCGCGCGGCAAGATGGCCGTGCGCGAGCTCATCGTCTTCAAGCACAACTGCGAGCTCGGCTGCGCTCCGGCGCACAAGCTCTTTGACCTTGTCAAGGTCGAACACAAGGACGGCGTGACCGCGCCGAGAAGCTACGGCGACTACACTGTCAGCGTGGATGAAACGCACCTTCCCTCCGGCGTGACTTGCACGCGGATGGGATGATCTATCAGGACGAGGACTTCCTCCAGCTTTCCGGCTTACAGCATTTCAAATTCTGCCGCCGCCAGTGGGCACTCATCCATGTAGAAAAGCAATGGGCGGAAAACTACCGCACAACGGACGGCGCGATCATGCACGAAAACGCGCACGACGGCTCATTCACCGAAAGCAGGGGCGACCTCGTCATCACGCGCGATATGCGCGTCTTTTCCCGCACGCTCGGCGTATCAGGCGCGTGCGACGTGCTGGAATTTCATCGCGGCGAAACCGGCATCCCGCTCAAGGGGCGTGAGGGGCTGTGGCAGCCATATCCCGTGGAATATAAGCGTGGAAAACCAAAAGAGGGAACGGAGGATGCGCTTCAACTCTGTGGACAGGCGATGTGCCTTGAAGAAATGCTCTGCTGCGAGATCCCGCGCGGCGCGCTCTATTACGGCGAGCCGCGGCGGCGCACGGAAGTCGACTTCACCCCCGCGCTGCGGCAGGAGGTGCGTGCCCTCCTTGAAGAGATGCACGCGCTCTACGTGCGCGGCAGCACGCCGAAGGTAAAGCCGACAAAGGGCTGCAACGCCTGCTCGCTGAAAGGATTGTGTCTGCCAAAGCTGATGAGAAGCAAGTCCGTTTCCGCGTATCTGCGCAGCGCAATGGAGGGAGAGCAATGAGACAGCTTTTGAACACGCTTTTTGTCACATCGGAGGATATTTACCTCTCGCTGGACGGGGAAAACGTTGTGGCGAACCGCGGCGGGGAAGCGGTCGCCCGCTATCCGCTGCACACGCTGCAAAGCATCGTCTCATTTTCCTACGCGGGCGCGTCGCCCGCCCTGATGGGCGCATGCGCGCAGCGGGAGATTGGACTTGCGTTCTGCTCGCCGCGCGGGAAATTTCTCGCCCGTGTAGCAGGTCAGGCGCAGGGGAACGTCTTGCTGCGGCGGATGCAGTACCGCGTGGCGGACGACCCGTCGCAGAGCCGTCGCGTCGCCGGAATGATGATCTTCGGAAAGGTCTACAACGCAAAATGGAGCGTGGAGCGCACGCGCCGCGACCACGCCATGCGCATTGACGAATCGCGCTTTTCAGCCGTGTCCGACCAGTTACAGGGGCTTCTGCCGCAGATCGCAGCGGAGACGTCGCTCGACAGTCTGCGCGGCCTCGAGGGTATCGGTGCGGCGGCATATTTCAGCGTGCTGGACGACATGATCTTGCAGGGAAAAGAGACGTTTTTCTTCCGCGAGCGCAGCCGCCGTCCGCCGCTCGATGCGTTCAACGCGCTGCTGTCGTTTGCTTACAGTCTGCTCGCGCACGACTGCGCCTCGGCGCTTGAAAGCGTAGGGCTGGACGCCTACGTCGGATATCTCCACCGCGACCGGCCAGGGCGGGAGTCGCTGGCGCTCGATTTGATGGAGGAGCTGCGCCCTTGCTTTGCCGACCGCTTTGTGCTCACGCTCATCAACAACCGTGTGCTCAAAGCGATCGATTTTGACTTCCGCGAGAGCGGCGCGGTGCTGCTGACGGACACAGGGCGCAGGACGTTCCTGCAGAAGTGGCAGGAGCGAAAAAAGGAGACCATCACGCATCCGTTTCTCGAGGAAAAGATACCGTGGGGTCTGGTACCGTATGTACAAAGCCTGCTGCTCGCGCGGTACCTGCGCGGCGACTTGGACGACTATCCGCCGTTTTTATGGAAGTGAGGCGCCTATGCTGGTTCTGATCACCTACGATGTGAACACGAGCGACGCCGCCGGACGCGGGCGGCTGCGCAGAATCGCAAAGGAATGTGTCAATTACGGTCAGCGCGTGCAGAATTCGGTGTTCGAATGCCTGCTGGACACGGCGCAGTGCCGGAAGCTGCAAAATGAACTCTGTAAGATCATTGACCCAGAAAAGGACAGCCTTCGATTTTACTACTTGGGCAAGAAGTACGAGAATAAAATCGAACACTTCGGCTGCAAGCAGACGTATCTGCCCGAGGAACCGATGATCTTATAGTGCGAAGCACAAGTGCGCAGAGATCACTTGGGCGGTTCGCACCCAAAATCCGCATGGTTTTCCTGCATCAAAAAGGAGCAGAATGCCCTGACAGGCGGCATTCTGTGCAAAAGCATCTGAAATTTGTCTGTTATCGCAAAAATGTGCATAGTGATTTGTACACTTTTGCTGTCGCGCCCCGCAAGGGGCGCGTGGGTTGAAATCGATGCCGAAATCAGAGTACAGTCCGCCGTCGATCGTCGCGCCCCGCAAGGGGCGCGTGGGTTGAAATCCAAGCAAAACCTGCCGCAGGCGGGCCAGGCATGTCGCGCCCCGCAAGGGGCGCGTGGGTTGAAATTTGTATTCCCACACGAAAACATCGTTTGCGGCAGTCGCGCCCCGCAAGGGGCGCGTGGGTTGAAATAACGTAGATCCGGCGCAGCCGTGGCGCGGCCGCGGTCGCGCCCCGCAAGGGGCGCGTGGGTTGAAATGTTTTACGTTTGCCCTATATCTTCAGGCCGAGAGTCGCGCCCCGCAAGGGGCGCGTGGGTTGAAATCGATCAAGATCATCTACTCAGACGGGGCGGAAAGTCGCGCCCCGCAAGGGGCGCGTGGGTTGAAATGTTTCCGTCACCTTGTTCAGCGCGCCGAGATTTGCCGTCGCGCCCCGCAAGGGGCGCGTGGGTTGAAATAGACGTCGTGACGCTAATCCGCGAGGTTGAGACCGGTCGCGCCCCGCAAGGGGCGCGTGGGTTGAAATTTCGGCTGAGCGTCCGCGAGGGGATGCTGCTGACGTCGCGCCCCGCAAGGGGCGCGTGGGTTGAAATTCCTAATGCAAACTCTCCAACAAACTATGCCTCGGGGTCGCGCCCCGCAAGGGGCGCGTGGGTTGAAATAACGAGAAACTCGCGGCGGCGAATACTTCGTCCGAGCGCGTCGCGCCCCGCAAGGGGCGCGTGGGTTGAAATAGTGACGACGTAGACAGTCTGGAAGAGGGTCTTGTCGCGCCCCGCAAGGGGCGCGTGGGTTGAAATTGATGGCTGAATACTTAGTACAGGGCGCAAGCCTGTCGCGCCCCGCAAGGGGCGCGTGGGTTGAAATTTCGGTATGGATAGAAACAACAAACTTTTTAGCGTCGCGCCCCGCAAGGGGCGCGTGGGTTGAAATCATGTCGCAGTCCTTGTAAACCTGCCAGGAACCTGGTCGCGCCCCGCAAGGGGCGCGTGGGTTGAAATGCGTGGTTGCGAACGTCCTCAACGCTCATCACGTCAGTCGCGCCCCGCAAGGGGCGCGTGGGTTGAAATACGCAACACCGTAAGTACGGATATCATGTCATTCTCAGTCGCGCCCCGCAAGGGGCGCGTGGGTTGAAATATATCGGTTCTCGTAATTCTGACCGCTATTTCCGGTCGCGCCCCGCAAGGGGCGCGTGGGTTGAAATACAGCCAACGCCGGAGACCTGTAGAACGTGCGGAGTCGCGCCCCGCAAGGGGCGCGTGGGTTGAAATCCGGCTGCGGCGCGAGCGACGCCAAAGCGGCGCCGTCGCGCCCCGCAAGGGGCGCATGGGTTGAAATAAGGCATGGACGACGGAGCTTGTCGTGGTGGCAGTCGCGCCCCGCAAGGGGCGCGTGGATTGAAACGCTCCCGGATTCTCATTGCCGTATCCCTCCATAAAAAGGAAGTCTCTGCCAACCGGCAGAGACTTCCTTTCATTTTTCTATTTTACTGATCAAAGCTTGGGTTTACGTAGTAGACGTTTTTCTCGTCCAGGCGGTCCTTGGCGAGGCGCAGGCCTTCACCGAAGCGCTGGAAGTGCACGATCTCGCGCGCACGCAGGAATTTGATGACATCACTCACGTCCGGATCGTCGGAAAGGCGCAGAATGTTGTCATACGTCACGCGCGCCTTCTGTTCCGCAGCCAGATCCTCTGTGAGGTCTGCGATGGTGTCGCCCGTGACCTGCATGGTGCTCGCCGACCACGGGTAACCCGAGGCGAACTGTGGGAAAACGCCCGTCGTGTGGTCGACAAAGTACGGCTCGAACCCAGCCTCCTTGATCTGCTCCTCGGTCAAATTGCGCGTAAGCTGGTGAACGATCGTGCCGACCATCTCGAGATGCCCCAGCTCCTCTGTGCCGACTGTGGAAGTCCAAGGGCCACAAGCGCGAAAAAGCCTTGCGCCGCAGTGGTTACAGGCCGAAAAAGAGAGCGAAAACGTGAATGTGCGAAATGCCGGCTGGCTTCATTCCTTTGACGCGGACTACCACTATCGCGGCTCCGACCTTCACTACCATGTGAACGTGTCCGCCGCGCTTTCGGAGGGAGGTGCGACATGGTAAAGGAGTTTATTTCACAGCTCCCTCCGGACAAGCTGACGCCCTTTGCAAAGCATCCCTATCAGGTGCGGGAGGACGCTGCCATGGACGAGCTTACCGAGAGCATCCGTGTCCACGGCATCCTGTCGCCCTTACTGGCGCGGCCAAAAGGGGAGGGCTGCGAGCTGGTCAGCGGGCATCGGCGGCGTCTGGCGGCGCAGAAATTGGGCTTGCCCACCGTGCCGGTGCTGGTGCGGGAAATGACCGACGATGAAGCAGTGATCCTGATGGTGGACAGCAACCTTCAGCGGGAAAACCTGCTGCCCAGCGAAAAGGCATTTGCTTACCAAATGAAGCTGGAGGCAATGAAGCATCAAGGAATGACTTGTGGACAAGTTGGCCACAAGTCAAGGGATGCCGTCTCAAACGATGACAGTGGCCGCACCATTCAACGCTACATTCGCCTAACCAACCTTGTTCCGCCGTTGCTTCAGATGGTGGACGATGGACGCATCGCCTTTTCTCCCGCCGTGGAGCTGTCCTATCTCACCCGCGACGAGCAGGCGGAGCTGTGGGACTTGATCGGGCAGGAGGACGCCACACCATCGCTGTCACAGGCACTCCGCATGAAGCAGCTCTCCCGCGAGGCAAAACTGACGCCGGAGGTGCTGTACGCCATTCTTACCGAGGAAAAGCCCAATCAGAAGGAGCAGATCCGCATCAAAACCGATTCGCTGCGGAAGTATTTCCCGCGCAATTATTCCGCGCAGCAGATGGAGCGGGAGATCATCAAGCTGCTGGAGGCCCGTTACCGCGCGAAGGACAGGGGAGAGCGATGATTTTCGCATACTGGCGCTATACAAATTTCTTCCGTACAATAGCGGCAGAAAGGAGCGAGGATTATGGAGCAGAATTTACCGCCATTGCCGCCGGTCATTTTTGAGAACGGTCTTTACTACGAGCTGCTGGGCGAGCAGTATTATCCCTGCCTTTTGCCGCCGGAGTCGGACACCACAGAGGACAAGCTTCTGGAAACCATCATACGCCAAATGGCGGAAGCACAGGGCATCAACGAGGACTTGAAGGCGCGGGATCAAATGGCGTGGGTAGGTGCGATGAACAACATCAAAAGCGCCGCACTTGAGATCCTGCGAGAGTCCAAATGATGCTCCAAGAAGAAAACAAGAGCAAATAACCAACGCAAACGGAGACAGGTCAATTGCCTGCCTCCGCTATTTTTATGCCCCAACGGGCAAGGAGGAACAATATGGATTATTTCTACGAGCATGAATCAGAGCTATTTACATTTTACCGTGTTCCAAAGGTGCTGTTTACGGAGGAACCTTTCAAAAACATAAATTGTGAAGCAAAATTACTTTACGGGTTATTGCTGGACAAAATGGGACTTTCCCGCAAAAGCGGGTGGTTCGATAAGCAAGGGCGCGGCTTTGTTTACTATGGCATCAGCCACATTATGGAGGACTTGGGTTGCGCCCACAGCAAGGCGGAGAAGCTGCTATCCGAACTGGAGCAAGCTGGCCTGCTGCGCCGGAAACGGCAGGGGTTGGGGAAGCCGTCTGCACTGTACCCCCTGAAATTCGAAAACCGAATTTCTTGACTTTCGATTTTCGAATTTCAAGAACGCTGAAAATCAGCGCACCTGAACGCTGATTTTCAGCGTCTAATAAGACTGAGTAGAGCGATACTGAGATAAATATATACCAAGCCGAAAAAAGAATAATAGGGAGGATCATCAGATGAAGAACAAAGAAAACTTACGGGAAAAGCAGGTAAATCTCCGCTTGACGCAGGCAGAATATGAGCGGCTCACCCGCACCGCGCAGGACCACGGCATCGGGCGGGCGGCGTATCTCCGCATGGTGCTGCGGGGCGCGTGGCTACGGGAGGACGGCAGAAAATCAGAATAGCTTTTTCCGCTGGAATTTGATGCAGGCCGTCACACGGTCACGGATATAAGGAACATCCCGCTTGGCGTAAAACTCCAGCGGCTCTGAAAGGGCCGCCATGATCTCTTTTTCGGCAAAGTCGCAGCGAAGCTGCGGCCCATAGAGATTTTGGGCCGCATGGACCTGTCGGACAAAGCCCGTTTTCATGGGCTGAGCCTTGAGCTGCCGCACCAATGCGTCCGGCTCGATCTCCATGGGATAGTCCCGTGTGTTGGACAGCAGGCCCGCACCAAAGTCGAAGATGGGGCAGTAGTCAAAGCCATCACCGCAGCGCAGCACAGCGATGTTGTTCAGATGCCGGTCCTCGTTGCCGAACAGCATATCCACCTCGAACAGCAGCGTCAGATAGGTGCCGAAGCGGTCAAGTCCCGTCAGCCGCTCAACCTGCTCCACCAACCACGCAAGGCGGCTCTGAAGATTGGGCAGGCGGTTTACCGCGGTCTGCCAGTCCGGGCCAACGCCTTTTCGCAGCAGCTCCGCAAGGGTCAGAATGGCCTCGCCTGGGCGCAGAAAGTTGGCACTGGAACAGCCGTTTCGGATGTGTCCGTGGACTTGCATCCGCTCCATGCGGTAGGTCACATAGCGAAAGCCCAACGCGCCGGTATTGGTTTGTGCCAGCAGCGCAGAGGTCACGGCTTCAGCCAGTCCCTCGTAGCCGAACAGATCCAGCTTGTACCAGCGGCCATCTGCCAGCCACTTTTCCTGATTGCCCTTAGACGAAGTTTCCGCGATGTGGCTTCCCGTTGTCAGTCTGATCGACATATTCAGCCCTCCACAATTTTGATCCAGCACGAATCCTCTGCCATGCGCCCTTCGGTCTTGCGGATGATCGCCAGCGGGTCATAGCAGTCCAGTCCCAAGTCAGACAGGTAATATTTCAAACCGTCCCGCTCCTGCGGCACACAGCGGTCTTTCAAGAAGGTTTGCAGATCGTCCCATGTGGGCTTGCGGTTCACGCCGAAAGCGGTGGAAAGGGGAGAACTGGCCTCGTTTTCGATGGCAAGTTGATGAGTGGTTTGGTCAGCGCAGATCTTCGTACAGAGCTTGTTCCCATCGTAGTAGTACAGAATCAGGAGGGCGTGAGCGCTGCTTCTGGCATTGGCCAGAAAGGCATCGTAATCAGACACGGCAGGGCGGCGGATGGTAATGCTTTCCCCATCGAATTGCAGCGTTACGGTGCGGCTGCCCTCAGAGATGCCCAGGGCCTTCATCCAAGCAGATGGCAGAGCCACGCGGTAGCCATTGGCATCCGGACCGGCGTTTCCCCCCGCCTTGTTGATAAGAATATTTGCAGTTCGTTCCTCGTGCAGCACGGTCATTCACCTCAAAAGTTTCTTGCAATTATTATACTTATTGGACACCAATAAATCAAGAAGTTAATTTTACAACAGCGTTGTCACAAAAATGAAACCGCTATACAGAAGCTGAATTCGCAAGCATAGCATTTGGCCGTCCAAATGCGCTTGTTAGGGGAAGCAATTCCCCTATAACCCCTTATGAATTGAAAGGAAAAACGATCATGAGAAAACGACCAATCAAAATATCGCTCCGTTTGAATGAGCAGGAACATGAACATTTGAAACAGCAGGCTATGCTCTCTGGCTTCCCAATGGAAGTATTCCTCCGTGCGCTGATCTCTGGCATGAACCTCCGATCCCGACCACTCGCTGAATACGCCGAAATCCGGCGTCAACTCGCCGGCATTGGAAATAACATCAATCAAATCGCTCATGTTGTCAACACCCGCGGCTTTGCCACGAAGGAAGACATTGCCGCAGTCACGACAGCACAGCGGGTGATCTGGCAGATCGCAAAGCGGCTTTGAGATAGCTTATTCCAAGATATACGCCGTCTGAACAAGGCCAACGACAAAAAGCAGAGCGCGCAGCCTCCTTTCTCAAGGCTGCGCGCCCGTTTTTTGTTGTATCGATTAATTCTCACTTCTGGGACGCAAGCATCGAAATATTGCTTGTGGAGATGGCATTTTGTGGTATAATTATTTTGTGAAATTATAAGTATAGGCGGAGGAGAGCGACCTATGACAATCAGTAAGAAGCTGGAAACGATCTATCATAATGGACAACCGGACGGTATCCGCTCAATTCGCCGGAATCTCTCAACGATGACCACCTATGTAATTCCCCGCCCACTCCTATCAGAGGCAAAAAGTGTTTCCGGAATTACTCGTCCAGGTATTTACTATTTGATCAACGAGAGTGATGACAACAGAATTGCGCAAATCTATATTGGACAGACGCGGAATGGCATCAATCGTTTAGACGATCACAACCGTTCAAAAGATTTCTGGAACAAAGCAATTATGTTTCTTGCTGAGAGTAAGACATTTACGCTGGATATGATCAGCGGCCTTGAAAAATTTGCAATTATGAAGGCGCAGGAGTCCAAACGATATAAGGTTGAAAACAGCGTTGTTCCGAAGTATGAGATCGATGAATATGACCTTGTAGCAGTGGAAGAAATTTACGATGAAATCCAGTTTATCATGGCCACACAAGGCTATAAGATGGATGATGCGAAAAGGACTATCAATGAGGAACGCATTCTTCATACCTCGCGGAACGGTACTGCTGCCCGTGGCATGTATGACGGTGAGAAATTTGAAGTGCTGGACGGTTCCGAGATCAACATGGATAAGCCGGCGCATTTGCAGAGCTATAATCGGCTTAGAGATGAGCTGCTGTCCAAGCAATCTATTGTCAAGGCTGGAGAAAAGTACATCTTGAATGTTACATTAGATTTCAACACACCGAGCGGTGCAAGCAACTTTGTACTTGGAGGCTCGACAAACGGTTGGATAGAGTGGAAAGACAGGGACGGGAAAACCTTGGACGAGCTGTTTAGAAAGCAATTATAAATGATGGGGAGGCCCACGATGGCACTTGAAAATAAACTTGGCATCACCAACTCCGCCGAGCTTGCCCGCGAGGAGGAACGGATCAGCAAGAAGAAAGCCGTAGAACTGTTTGAAAGCGGCTCTCTGGACAAGCTGGCACCCGGCAGATTCGCGTCGCTGCAAGCCATTCATAAGGCGCTTTTCAAGGATATTTATGAATTTGCAGGCGAACTGCGCATGGTAAATCTGGCAAAGGGCAATTTCCGTTTTGCCCCTTTGATGTATCTGGAGGCGGCGCTTGGAAACATCGACAAGATGCCCCAGTCCACCTTTGACGAGATTATCGAAAAGTATGTGGAGATGAATATTGCCCACCCGTTCCGAGAGGGCAACGGCCGCAGCACCCGCCTGTGGCTTGACCAGATGCTGAAAGCCGGTATCGGACAGGTTGTGGATTGGAGCAAGGTCGATAAAGAGGACTACCTACTGGCCATGGAGCGCAGCCCCATCAAGGACGTGGAGATCAAGGTTCTGCTGAAAGCGGCTTTGACCGATGACGTGAACAGCCGTGAAGTTTTTATGAAGGGCATCGACCACAGCTACTACTATGAGGGGTATACGACCTTCAAGACGGAAGATCTGTAAATCATATGAGATAGCAGGGAGGGACAAACGGTGAATAAACGAAAAAAATATTTGATATTGGCTATCATAGTAGCGTGCGCCTTTGCCATTGTCGGACCTCTCATTATTAATGAGTGTTATAAGTCAAATAGCGGATATATTACATTATGGTCGCCTGCAGATATGCTTGCTTACTACGGCGTAGTGCTTGGCGCATTAGTAGCTATTATTACAGTAGTCGTTACAATCGGATTCACACGCAAGCAAATTCAAATGGAGAATTTCCTAAAGCAGGAAAATGAAAAGTGGACGAAAATAGAGGCAATCTTTGCAAGTGCTATCGATAAAATTAATCCGATGCATCCGCTAATCGAAACAATGGATACCGGAATGAAAGACCCTGTTGCAGCAATAACGACATTTCAAAAATATGGAATGATGTGCAAAATCGCTTTGGATCAATTAAATGCACACTTATGTGTAAATGACTATCCAAAAGTCAAGGAGTTGATTGATAGTATCTGCAATGCTACAGAAATATTCGACAAAATTTCAGACGGAGAGATCCAAGCATATTCGTCTCTGCGTGACTATTCCAGTCTTGCTGTTGTAAAAGAGACACTTAAAATTGAAAAAGAACATCCCGGCACTTTTCCAGTAGAAACAATTGCTTTTGACTATGATGTTCTCAAAAGAACCAACGGGTTGCATCTGGATGATTTAAGTAAGAGAATTGCGGAACAAAATCACCAACTCGTAAATGCGTACCAAGAAATGTATCGTCCTTTACTTCAATTGAAAGGAAGCATTTTTTCAAAAATTTATAGTGAAACAGGCGAAAGCGCCGACAATATTTTGGGCTTCGAAAGGAAGAATCAGTAATGCCAACACTTGAATGGATTGGAAAAAGCAAGGTGATCAATCACCATCAGGACGTGCCGTTTCGGGTGTTGGAGCGCAAGTACAGCTTTGATGAAAACGGACAGCACAGCGAAGATAACGGCAGCGAAAACATGATCATCCGGGGCGATAATCTGGAAGCCCTGAAAGCGCTGCTGCCCCGGTATGAGGAGCGTGTCAAGTGCATTTACATCGATCCGCCCTACAACACCGGCAACGAGGGCTGGGTCTATAACGATAACGTCAACGACCCGAAGATCAAAAAGTGGCTGGGCGAGGTGGTCGGCAAAGAGGGCGAGGACTTGACCCGCCACGACAAGTGGCTGTGCATGATGTACCCGCGCTTGAAGCTGCTGCAAAAGTTGCTGGCGGACGACGGCGTTATTTTTATCAGCATTGATGATACGGAGTATGCCAATCTCAAGTTGATTTGTGATGAGATTTTCGGCAGTAACTGCTTTGTTTCCAATATCTCCTGGCAGCGTACATATTCCACCCGCAATGACTCCAAGGGTATCGTCAATGAAGTCGAACATCTTGTAGTGTATAGCAAACAGCCTGATTGGAACCCGAACAAACTACCCCGTACAGCGGAAATGGACGCAAAATACAAAAATCCAGACAATGACAGAACACTCTGGCGAACAGATAACGCGTTTGCACCGGGAGCTGCCACGCATCAAGGTATGGTTTATGCAGTCCAGCATCCGTTTACAGGGAAGATGCTATATCCGGCAAATGGTCGTTGCTGGACGTTCGGCCAAGATCAAATGTTGGAAATCATGCGCGGATGGTGCGGATACGAACTCCGCGATTTGAATGACGCACATGAGCGTGCTGTTGTATGCGGCGTTCCGGAAAGCGATGTGCGGCAGGGCGTACAGGCAATCGTTCTTTCTGAATCGCTTGAAATATCCGCACAGAAGGCACAGGCGGTATATGACCGTGGACAATGGCCGCGCTTTTTCTTCACCAAAGGAGGCAAAGGCGGCATTGCCAGAAAGACATACCTCGAAAATGTGGGTGGAAAACTGCCGACAAACTTTTGGGCATTTACTGAGACCGGACATACCGATGAAGCCAAAAAGGAAATGCTGGCGATATTTGATGGCAAGGCTACCTTTGACACGCCAAAGCCTCATCGTTTGATTGAGTTTGTCTTAAAAATTGCCGGGAATGAGAACGCGCTCATCCTTGATTCTTTCGCCGGTTCCGGCACCACCGCTCATGCCGTCCTCAACATGAACAAGGCCGATGGCGGACATCGCAAGTTCATTCTCGTGGAAATGATGGACTACGCCGACAGCATCACCGCCGAGCGCGTCAAGCGCGTGATCCGTGGCTACGGCGAGGGCAAGAACGCCGTGGAAGGTACGGGCGGCAATTTCAGTTTCTATGATCTGGGTGAACCGCTGCTTGTGGGCGATTGCCTGAATGAAGCCGTTGCCCCGGAGAAAATCCGAGAATACATCTGGTTCATGGAAACCAAGCAGCCCTACGCCCCGCCCAGCGGCGGCAATCCGTATTACCTCGGCAAGCACAACAGCACGGGCTATTACTTCTACTACGAGCCGCAGCGCGTGACGGTGCTGGACTATGCGTTCCTCTCCACCATTACGGAAAAAGCCGATGGAACGGTGATCTATGCAGACCGCAGTTCCATCAGCGAGGACAAGCTGGCAAAAATGGGCGTTACATTCAAGAAGATTCCGAGAGACATTAGCAGACTATAAAAGAAGGTGAGTTCACATGGCTTTTACATATTTTCTCCCCGATGAGAATGGAAATAAGACAGAGCACGGAACTACCTCAAATGCGGTAATCATTATCGGAGCAAATGGATCTGGAAAGAGCAAGCTGGGGGCTTGGATCGAGCAGCAGGATATGGAGCAAATCCACCGTATTGGGGCACAGAGAAACCTTAACTTTCAGGAAAACATCCCACTCAAAAGCTATTCACAGGCAGAGGACTTCGTTTTTTATGGAACAGATGAAAAATCAGGTAAACGCGGGAAGGGGTACCGTTGGGAGTGGGGGAAATATACTACCAAACTGGTAGATGACTTTGATAATGTACTCGCTGCACTAATTGCTCTAAAAAACAACGATAACGAAAAATTTGTAAATGAATGCAAAGCAGCACCCACCCGTGAAGAAAGACCTGACCCTCCATTCACCTCAATTGATAAATTAACCCAGATATGGAATGTCATTTTTCCGCAGAGAAAGCTACGAGTTGAGGATGCTAAGTTCTTAGCTTTTTTGACTCGTGACGATTCTGAAATTCAGTATAACTCGAACCAAATGAGCGATGGTGAGCGTGCAGTTCTATATTTAGCTGCACAAGTACTGTGCGTTCCAGCAAATAAAACGCTTATTATTGATGAGCCGGAGATACACTTACACCGTTCCATTATGAACAGATTATGGTCTGCGCTTGAAAGTTATCGACCAGATTGCCTGTTTATTTATATTACTCATGATCCGCAATTTGCTGCCGCGCATGGGCAGTCTGATAAAGTATGGATCAAGGAATTTGATGGGATGCACTGGAAACTCGAAATAATTGATGACCATGAGCTTCCCGAAGAATTACTCTTTGAAATATTGGGCAGTCGAAAAAATGTGTTGTTCGTTGAGGGAGAAAGAAACAGCTATGACACTCAGCTATATAGCATTCTATATCCGAACTACTATGTGATTGCCTGTGGGAGTTGCACCCAAGTTATTTCAAGAACAAAAGCTTTCCGAAACAACCCATCACTACACCACTGCCAAGTGTTTGGCATTATTGATCGGGATTACCGATCCGATTATGAAATCGAAAAATATAAGAATGACGGGATTTACGCGCTCAAAGTCGCAGAGGTAGAAAATCTGTTTTTGGTAGAGGAACTGATACGCCTGATAGCGGATCACTTAGGACAATCACCTGATGAAAGCTTTGCCCCAATAAGAGAATACGTTATCCATACTCGCTTTGCCCATCAAATTGATCGGCAAATTTGCCAAAGTGTAGTTGCGCATTTGAAATACCAGTTAACCGCCATCGAGCTATCGAAAAAGAATGATGATGAAGCTAAAAACAGCTTAAACACTGCATTACAGAATATTGACTACGAGAAAACAAAAGCGGAGGAGGAGTCAAAATTCAGAGGCGCGTTATGTGAAGATGACTATGCTAAAGTACTTAGCGTATTTAATGAAAAGGGCTTAACAAGCTCCATTGGGCATTTCCTTGGATTGGTAGACAAAGAGTACTGTAAAAGTATACTGGCGCTTCTCAATGGAAAAATGCGCAATGAAATTTCAGACGCTATTTCGACTTATTTGCCTCCTGAAATTCCGAGATAAAGAGGGCTGCTGTATGGAACTGAAAACATATCAGAAAAAGGTCATAGCGGACTTGACCCGCTATCTGGAACTGCTGAACGA